>Ga0156162_104_pt1 | contig 272496 bp, 248 predicted proteins | sample RifCSPlowO2_12_FD_107815 | JGI IMG/M metagenome (GOLD analysis project Ga0156162, IMG submission 107815) | Pseudomonadales bacterium RIFCSPLOWO2_12_60_38
CTTGAAGGAAGAGTACCCAGGCACCACCAACCCGTTCCCGTGGATGAGCGAGATCATGGACTTGAAGAAAGAGAAAAACTTCTTCGAGACCCGTGTGATCGAGTATCAGACCGGCGGCGCGCTGAGCTGGGATTGATTCGGACTAAGCACTAAAGGAAGCCCTGGCATGTTCAGGGCTTTTTTTCGTCGGTAAAAAAGGAATTTGCCATTTCTTGAAGTACATCACCTCAAGCACCTGGCCCGGAAGGGTTCGGATCGCCCCCCCAATGCTGTAGCCTTGTGCCCCAATTGCCATCAGCGTTGTCACCGGTCAAGCGCTCGGGAAGCTTTCACCGAAGAGCTTTACGCCAAGATCGGAAGATTGGCACGGGAGTAGACTCCTGCTGTCACAGCTGATGCCCGCTTGAAAACTATCAGATAGGATCGAGGCCAACCCGTGAACCCAGACATGCTCGAAGCCGGCCCCGCAGACGCCAAAGTACTTTCCGTCTTTGACTTCGACGGCACCCTCACCCACCACGACAGTTTCGTGCCCTTCCTCAAGTTTGCCTTTGGCCCCGGCGAGTTTTATGGCCGGATGGTCAAGCTGGCGCTGCCGGGGCTGCGGTTTTTGGTGCGGCAGATCAGCCGGGATGAGTTGAAGGCGCAGTTGATTCGCACCTTTATGACCGGGGTGGAGAAGGCTTGGGTTCAGCAGCAAGCGCAGGAATATTGCCAGGCGCGCTGGAGCAAGTTGATGCGCCCGAGCGGTTTGCAGTCGGTAGCGGATGAGGTGAAGTCCGGGGCGGTGGTGACGCTGTGTTCGGCGTCGCCGGCGTTGGTGTTGCAGCCGTTTGCCGACCGGCTTGGCATCCGCTTGATCGGTACTGAGCTTGAGGTGGTGGATGGGGTGCTGACCGGCAAGCTCACCGGGAATAATTGCCGTTGTGAGAATAAGGTGCTGCGGCTTGAGGCGGTGTATGGGGACCTGGGGGAGTATCGGCTCAGGGCCTGGGGCGATACGCGTGGGGATCGGGAGTTGTTGGCGGCGGCGCAGGATGCGCATTTTCGGCATTTTCATGCGAAGAAGAAAAAGCGGGCTCGGTTGCAGCGGTGATGCGGGTGGGTGGGGTTGGCGGGAGACCGAGGCGATCCCTTCGCAGCCTCGCTGGGGCTCGACAGCTCCCACATTTGAGCTTTGTTGAGGCTTAGGCCGACGTCTTCAAGTCTACACCCAGCGCTGTGGCGAAGGCTTTTACCATCGGGCTTCTCGGCGCGTTGTGGCGCAGGATCAGGTTGAACGCGGTGCTTAAATGAACCTGCTCTGGGCACAGTGCGCGCAGGCGCCCTTCCCTTACCAGTGGCGTGGCGTAGTGTTCTGGCAGAAAGCCCAGGAAGCGGCCGGTGAGGATCAGGATGGCGACGGCTTCCACTTGTGAAGCCGAGGCGGACTGGCTGTCGTGGCTGACGAAGTTGGCCTTGTCGCGATGGATCGCATACCGATGGTTGACCACTTCGTATTGGCGAAGAGCGTCGGGGGTGATGTCGCTCGCAGTGAACAAGGGATGCCCTACGGCGCAGTAGGCGTGGGCCTTTTCTTCGTAGAGTGGGAAGTAGTCGAATTCTTCACGGCGTTGGTACACCGGGACGATGCCGGCGACCAGTCGCCCTTCCACTACCCCACGTTCAACTTCGTCCAATTGCGAGGCGTGTAGGCGCAATCTTATTTTTGGCGATTGGCGATGTAAGTTGCCCAGGGCGGTAATCAGTGGGGAACTAACGTCGGAGACGGTGTTATCGATAACGCCCACACTCAGGTCGCCGATGAGTTCATTCTGCGCCGAACTAAGCTTGTCGCGAAAACTGTCCACCGAGGTAAATAACTCGATGGATGCTTGATACACCAACTTGCCTTCTTCGGTCAGCCCGAACCCTTCGCGGCCCCGTGTGCACAGGCGCATGCCGATGCGAATCTCGAGATCGGAGATCTGTTTGCTGATGGCCGCCAGGCCCACGTTCAGCTCGTTTTGCGCGGCACTGAAGCCGCCGGCTTCGACCACGGCCATAAATACCCGCAACAATTTAAAGTCCAGCCCGCTCAGTTGCAGCGGCGCTCGTGTGCCGGGTTTTGGCGGCAGGTTTCCAGAAGTGGAAAGTGGGGTTTCCATAATGCGCGTTGACCTCGAGTGCCATATTCAACAGGCTTGAACCCAATCCTTGAACATAGCCAGGCGGCGATAATGAACATAAACATCCGCCCTTGGCAACCTTGAATACGGCGCGTCAGACGTCGGTTCTACACCGATAAACTTCTGTTGAAACTGCCTCCGACTCTTCTAAAAACAAGCGTGAGGAACACCCATGTCCCAGCCCACCGACCGCCTTTGGGGCGCTCGTTTCAAGACCGGTCCGTCTGCGGCGTTGGCCGCGTTGTCGCGTTGCCCTGAGCGCTATTTTCGCCTCACGCCCTACGACCTGGCCGGCTCCCGCGCCCATGCCCGTGAGTTGCAGCGCGCCGGTTTGCTGGATGAATCGGAAACCCTGCGCACCCTCGAAGCCCTGGACCGTATCGGTGAGGATTTCGCCGCCGGTCGCCTGCATCCCACCCTGAATGACGAGGACGTACACACCTTTATCGAACGCGTATTGACCGAGCGCCTCGGTGCCCTGGGCGGCAAGTTGCGCGCCGGACGCTCGCGCAATGACCAGACGGCCAATGATCTGCGCCTGTTCCTGCGTGACCATGCACGCACCATCGCCACTGAGGTGTTGGGCCTGCAGCAGGCGTTGGTTGAACAGGCCGAGCAACATGTGCAGAGCATCTGCCCGGGCTTCACCCATTTGCAGCAGGCGCAACCCATTGTGTTTGCCCATCATTTGCTGGCTCACGCGCAGTCGATGCTGCGCGATGTGCAGCGCCTGGTGGATTGGGATGCGCGTACGGCCCTGTCGCCGTTGGGCGCGGCAGCGATGGCAGGTTCGGCGATAGCACGTCAGCCGCAGCACTCGGCCAAGGAAATGGGCTACACCGGGCCATGCGAAAACTCCATCGACGCTGTCGCCAGCCGTGACCATGTGGCGGAGTTCCTGTTTGTGGCGGGAATGCTCGGGGTGAATATTTCGCGGCTGTCTGAGGAGTTTTGCCTGTGGTCGTCGCGCCAGTTTCGCTGGGTAGTGCTAGACGACGCCTACGCCACCGGCAGTTCGATCATGCCGCAGAAAAAGAACCCGGACATTGCCGAACTGGCGCGGGGCAAGGCCGGGCGTTTGATCGGCAACCTGACCGGGCTGATGTCGACGCTCAAGTCGTTGCCACTGTCGTACAACCGCGATTTGAGTGAAGACAAGCACAGCGTGTTGGACAGTGTGGACACCTTGCTGCTGGTGTTGCCGGCGATGGCCGGGATGGTGGCGACCATGAAGGTGCAGGTAGAGGAGCTACGACGCCAGGCACCGATGGGCTTTACCTTGGCGACTGAGGTGGCGGATTGGTTGGCCACCCGTGGCGTGCCGTTCAAGGAGGCCCATGAGATTACCGGCGCGCTGGTGCAGGCCTGTGAGCAGCATGAGATTGAGTTGTGGCAAGCCTCACCGGCGATGTTGGCCGAGGTGGATGGGCGGCTCACCCCGGACGTGCGTGATTGCCTGACCCTGGAGGCGGCGATTGCGGCGCGCAGTGGGTGGGGTGGTACGGCGCCGGAGCGGGTGAAGGAGCAGATTGGGCGGTTGAAGACTGCTTTGGCTGAACAGCAGAAGTGGGCTGAGAGTTATCAGGGGTTTCGGATTTAAGCCTTGGTAGGTGTGGTGAGCTCACCGGCGCTTTCGCAGGCAAGCCAGCTCCCACATTTGACCGGGTTTCAACCGTAACACCGTGTACATCGGTTAAAGCGTCATTAGTTTTGGAGTAGCAACATGAATCAAACCCCGGCCGAGCGCTTGGAAGCCGAGCGCAAGTTGTCTGAAAACCAGTTCGATATCACGCAGTACGAGCATGTGCCGCGGCGGTATTACGGGCGGATGTTTTTTGCCACGTTGATCGTGATTGTGTTGGCTGCGCTGTTGCGCGCGTTTGCCAATGGCCAGATCGAATGGTCCTACATTGGCCAGTTCCTTACGTCGCAAGCCATCCTCTGGGGCCTGGTGAACACCATCGTCATGTCGATCCTGGCGATGGCATTGGGCGTGGTGATCGGCGTGATCACGGCGATCATGCGCATGTCGGCCAACCCGATCCTGCGTTACGTGGCCATCACCTACACCTGGTTGTTTCGCGGTACACCGCTGATTTTGCAATTGTTGCTGTGGTTCAACCTGGCGTTGATCTTCCCGGTGATCGCGATTCCGGGCCTGTTCAGCATCGACACCGTCGACCTGATGACGCCCTTCGTAGCCGCCCTGCTCGGCTTGAGCATCAACCAGGGCGCCTACACCGCTGAAGTGGTGCGTGCCGGCTTGCTGTCGGTGGACACCGGCCAATACGAGGCGGCCAAGTCCATCGGCATGCCGAGCCTGCAGGCGCTGCGCAGGATCATTCTGCCGCAGGCCATGCGCGTGATCATCCCGCCCGTAGGCAACGAGTTCATCAGCATGGTGAAAATGACCAGCCTGGCCAGTGTCATCCAGTACTCGGAACTGCTGCACAACGCGCAAAACATCTACTACGCCAACGCCCGGGTGATGGAGCTGCTGATTGTGGCGGGCATCTGGTACCTGGCGGTGGTGACTGTTCTTTCATTTGGTCAAAGCCGCCTCGAGCGTCGTTTTGCCCGCGGCGCCGGCAAGCGTTCGTAAGCCTGGGTTGAGGAGATTTGCCCCATGAGAAGCATCGTCAAGGCTGTCAACCTGAACAAGTATTACGACCAGTATCACGCCCTGCGTGACATCAATATCGAGGTCGAGCAAGGCGAGGTGATGTGCATCATCGGCCCGTCCGGCTCGGGCAAAAGTACCCTGCTGCGTTGCGTCAACCAGCTGGAAAAGATCGACAAGGGCGGCCTGTGGGTCGACGGCGAACTGGTCGGTTATCGGGTAGTCGGCAACAAGCTGCACGAGATGAACGAAGCGCAGATCGCCCGCCAGCGCCTGGCCACCGGCATGGTGTTCCAGCGTTTCAATTTGTTCCCGCACATGACCGTGTTGCAAAACATCATCGAAGGCCCGTGCCAGGTGCTCAAGCGCTCGCCCAAGGAAGCCATCGAAGACGCGCTGGAACTGCTGGCCCGCGTTGGCCTGGCGGACAAGCGCAATGCTTACCCGGTGGAGTTGTCCGGTGGCCAGCAACAGCGTGTGGCAATCGCCCGTGCCTTGGCGATGCGCCCCAAGTTGATGCTGTTTGACGAACCCACATCAGCCCTCGACCCGGAGCTGGTAGGCGAAGTGTTGTCGGTGATGCGCGATTTGGCCACCACCGGCATGACCATGATCGTGGTCACCCATGAATTGGGCTTCGCTCGCGAAGTGTCCAACCGCATGGTGTTTATGGACGCCGGCCAGATTGTGGAAGCCGGCAGCCCGGAAGACATTCTAATAAGCCCACAAAACCCGCGTACCCAAAGCTTTATTTCTGCCGTTCGCACTTAACTAAAAAACTAACGAGAACGCCCCCATGAAGAAGATGTTTATCCCTACCTTGCTTGCAGGCCTGATTGCCTCCTCATGTGTATTCGCGGCCTTGCCGCAAGCCATCAAGGACAAGGGTGAGATCAGCGCGGCCATCGTGCCGAACTACCCGCCGATGGACTTCAAGGACCCGGCCACCAACACACTCACCGGCTTTGATTTCGACCTGGGCAACGCCCTGGCCGAGCGACTGGGCGTGAAGATCAAATGGCAGGAAACCGGCTTCGAACAAATGCTCAGCGGTCTGACCACCAAGCGCGTCGACATCGTGCTGTCAGGCATGACCGACACCGCCGAGCGCCAGAAAGCCGTGACCTTCATCGACTACTTCACCAGCGGCCCGCAGCTGTACACCCTGGCCAAGCGCGAAGAGATCAAGGAATTGACCGACCTGTGCGGTAAAAAAGTCGGCACCAGCCGCCGCACCACCTGGCCGTCGGAAATTACCGCCTGGAGCAAGGCAAACTGCGAGGCGGCAGGTAAGCCGGCAATCGTGGTGATCGGCACCGAAGGCTCGGCGGATGCGCGGGCGCAGTTGCAGCAGAACCGCCTGGATGCGGCGATGCAGGGCAGCGAGACCATTCCTTATTTGATGTCGCTGGACAAGGGCAAGTACAAGCCGGTGGGGCTGGCGATTTCCAAGCAATTCACCGGGCTTGGGATTGAGAAGAGCAATACCGAGTTGGTCACGGCGATCAGTGAGGCGTTGCAGGGCATGATTGATGATGGGACTTACGGCAAGATCCTGAAGAAGTGGGATCTGGAACAAGGTGCGGTAGAAAAAATCACCATCAACTCTGGCCAATAACGCCATCGAATGTGGGAGCTGGCTTGCCTGCGATAACGGTGGGTCAGCTAAAACAATGTTGGCTGTTACTCCGCTATCGCAGGCAAGCCAGCTCCCACACTCAATCTGCGTTCGCTGGTGATCTGAGTCGTGTAGGTAAGAATCACAAGGAGCCCACCCCACCGTGGCCACCTACTCCCTGGTAATCCGTCGCCTGATGATCTGCTCGGTGACCATCGTGGTCAGCCGTGCCATGACCAGCCCATTGCTGGCCCTTTGGCTGAGCACACGCCTGGGCCTCAACCAGCAGGACATCGGCCTGCTGATGGGGGTCGCGGTGTTCATCGCCACGCTCATGGGGTTGTATGGCGGCTACATCATCGATCGCCTGGAAAAGCGCAAACTGCTGATCCTGGCCATGCTCTCCAGTTCCATCGGTTTTTTGTTGCTGACCTTTGCCAGCAACCTCTACCTCACTACGCTGACCCTTGTTGTGACTGAAGCCGCGTCGGCGCTGTTCCTGATCGGCTCCAAGGCGATCATCAGCGAGAACCTGCCGGTGGGTGAGCGCGCCAAGGTGTTTTCCCTGCGCTACACCCTGACCAATGTCGGCTATGCCACGGGCCCGATGTTGGGCGTAGTGATTGCCGGCCAATTGCCGTGGGCACCGTTTTTGATCGCCAGCGCCATTGCCTTTGGCAGCCTGTTCCTGATGATCGGCATTGCGCCGACCCAGCGCGACGACAGTCATAAGCCTCAGAGTTTCCTCAGCACCCTGCGCATCTTGCGCAGCGACCGCACGCTGATCCTCTTCACCAGCGGCAGCCTGTTGAGCACCATCGTCCATGGGCGCTACACCCTTTATCTGTCGCAGTTTTTGCTGGTGGCCTACACCCCCGACCAAGCACTGAAAATTCTGTCTGCGGTGCTCGCCTGCAACGCCATCACCGTGATTTTGATGCAGTACCAAATCGGCCGATTTCTCAAGCGCGAGCAATTGCGCCATTGGATCGTGCTGGGCACCCTGCTGTTTATTGTCGGGTTGGTCGGCTTCAGCCAGGCGCACAGTCTGCTGACCTGGTGCCTAGCGATGTTTGTGTTCACCTTGGGCGAGATGATCATCTATCCCTCAGAGTTCCTGTTTATCGACACCATCGCGCCGGATGCACTACGGGGCAGTTATTACGGGGCACAGAACCTGGCCGCGTTTGGCGGGGCCATGAGCCCGGTGATTTGCGGCTATCTGCTGATCAATGCGGCGCCCACCAGCATGTTCTTTGCCTTGGCCGCACTCACGGCCATGGGCGGCACCCTGTGTTTCTTGAGCGGGCGACGCGTGGCAGGTTCTTGCTGATATTTACGCAAGATCCGGCTATTAATAGCCAAACCTCTGAAGGACCCGAGCCCCATGAAATTCGACACGGCCTACAGCCTGAGTCTCGACGACAAGGTGTCGATCTATGACATACGAGACCTGAATTTCGACGAAACCACCGCGTTCGATTCCGACAAGGACAGCTTCCTGTGCCCCAACGACGCCTGCCGCGCGGCGTTCGATAGCACCAATGCGTTGAGCACTTTCAACGCCAAGAACGTCAACTACCTGCGCACGCCGCACTTCAAGAACAAACCCGGCACGCGGCATATCGACGGCTGCCGCTATGCCGGCAGCCATAAACCTGCGACGGGTGAAAATGACGACGAGCATGAGGAAAATTTCCCATCGGAATTTGTGCTGACGCGGCGACTGTACGAGCCTAAAACGCCGGTAGTCGGCACCGCTGGAAGCGTCCTTCAGGAGCCGACGAAAGCGCCCGCAAACCGCGCTACCACCTCTTCTGGCAGCAATGACTCGATCCCGGACAAAACCAGCGTATTCGCACACCCGGTGGAGTGCTACGTGTCCAACATCGATGACAAGGACAAGCTCAAGGCCATGCCTTTGAAGATCGGTGAGCACGCGGCGACCTACTGGGCATTCTTCAAGAAGATCGAATACCTGCAAGACAACCAGGGTTTGATTTACTGGGGCAAGATCAAGACCATCAAGGACTACACCAGCAGTTTTCGCATCGACTTCGAAAAGAAGGTGTGGCTCGACAGGAAGCCTTATTCGGTGAACGTCTACCTGAGCAAAAAGCTCATCGAAAACTACCGCAAGCGCACGGCATTCCTGGAGCAGATCAAGGCGGCGGCCAGCAGTGAACGGTCGCTGTATTGCTTTTTCTATGGGGTCACGCCGCAGCTTGTGCAGGTGCCCAGCCAGAAAAACCCCGAGCAGACGTTCGGGGTATTCAGCGCCAGGATCGAGAATCTGGATCACCTGATTATTCGTGAGGCACCGGGGCTGGAATCATAAGGGGTTGCAACGCCAGTGGATGAGCGGTAGAAACAACTGTACAAAAACACAGTATAGTTGCACCTCCCCTGTCGAACCTGGAGAAACCCCATGTCCTCTCTGGCAATGAGTTCTTTCGTAGAACAACAGATCGTCCTGCATCAATTCACCGCCAAACACTGCGCGCAGGCGCGCGTCATGCTGGGCTGGAGCCGCGAAGCGCTGGCTCGCCAGGCTGGCGTGGCGGTGCAAGCCATTGAACAATTGGAAGACCACGGCGACGTGGACGATGAAACCCGTTTGATCCTGGCGTTTCGCCTGGAGGCCGAAGGGCTGGTGTTTTTCCCGGGGTTCGCACCGGGGTGGGGGATGAGTGCGCGCCGGTTCGATACCCCGGCGGCGCAACCTTCTGCACAAAGCCTTATCTCTCAATTGATGGGTTCAACCGTGGCAACCAGCCGAGGCTGACTCAACTCAGCCGTTGGTGGCCTCAACCGTTTTATCTGGACTGTCTGGTGTTTGCGTAGAAGGAGCACCTGGGAGAAAAGCCGGTTCTTGAATGGCCTGCGAGGCTTGCTCATAACCATGGGCGACTGACAGCAAGGTGGCTTCACTCTTGCCGGAGCCATACACGTATATTGCCGTGGGCATGCCTTCATCATCCATGCCTGATGGAACAGATATACCGGGGTACCCGGCGGCTGCACTATAGAAATAGTTGTGGGTCAGAAAATTCGACACCATGGCGTCGAGCTTGTGCTCCTTCAGGGGGCCATCAATGGTCTTCTGAAATACAGGAAGGATGGCTTCCCACAATACCTCGCGCTTTTGCGGCGTGGTCTCCAGCTCATTGATCATTTCCAGCAATTTCTGGTCAGGCTCATCAGGTTTCTGCGTGCGTTTGATAAAAGCAATCAGCTCAGCAAGTGACTTGACGGGCAAGCCTTCCCGCCCAGCCAAATAGTCTTCCAGTTGTTGCTTGACCTCCGAGAATATCGCCTCGTTATAACCCTCATAGGCTTCATCGGGGACACCGGCGTCCAACCGCTCCAAGGGCACTAGAATTGCACCCTGGGCCTTCATCACTTCGAGCGCCGCCTCATAGTGCTTGCGGTCTGCGCGCTTGGCCGGGTCTTTGGACTCCTCTGCGGACAATTCAGGCAAAGGGGTATAGCCAATACGCTTACCCTTCAAGGCATCAGCGTGCAGGCCCTCGGTGTAGACGTTGGTCTCGGTCATTGCATTGAGTGCTTCTGCCGCATCACAGATATTGCGGGTGAAGGTCCCCACCGCGTCCATGCGGGTGCTGGTCATGACGCCTTCGGTACTGACCAGGCCCGTCGTTGTTTTCAGGCCAAACACACCGTTGTAGGCTGCGGGGCTGATGATTGATCCGTTGGTTTCCAACCCCAGTGCCACGGGCACATGCCCCTGGGCGACCGCCACGGCCGAACCTGAACTCGAGCCGGCCACCGTCCCTCCGAGTCGATGTGGGTTCAACGTCTGGCCACCTCGGGAGCTCCAGCCATCCGCCGATTTGAGTGAGCGAAAGTTGGACAGCTCACTCATATTGGTTTTGCCTACAATCACCACGCCAGCTTTCAGCAAATTGTCGACGACCTTGGCATTCCGGGCGGCAGGCGCACCCACCAACGCCTTGGAGCCTGCACTGGTCTGCATGCGGTCATTGGTTTCAAAGACATCCTTGAGCGCTATCGGCACGCCATGCAAGTACCCGCGTACGCGGCCATTGGCACGTTCCTGATCGCGGGCCTTCGCCTCCCTCATGGCATCCGGGTTGGTTTCCAAAAACGCATTGCCGCCCTGTAGCCCACGATCAATATTGGCAATTTGTTTGAGCGAGTCCTTCAACAGTGACTCTGAGGTGACGCCGCCTCCTTGGGCCATCTCCGCTGACATCTGGCAGGCACTCTTGAAACCTTGTACCGGGTTTGAAAGCTCCTGAAGCAGGCCCGTGGCCCATCCACCTGCCGAAACTGGTCCGATCATGAAGTGCCCCTCTGTTTGACTGAGTGTGAGAGCTATCGGTCGATAGCGCCGCACCAGTCTAAGAGCCGACCACCCACCACTATTTCAGGCGAATCCTGCCACTGCGTCCTATCCTTCGCAGCCCGATGTAGGCATCAATACCTACGGCCGCAGCACGCGGTAAGCTCGTACCAGTGCCGCCAAGCGATCACCCGCCCAGCGCGCACCGTAAAACCAGACCTTGGAGCCGTCTTCCAGGGTTTCACACATACTGGGGTAGCCGCTTTTACAGGCGTGATGAAAGGCGGCTTCGGGATCCTCTGACACCAAGGCATCAAGGCGAAGACCTACCACCAGCTCGTCGATTTCATGACAAGCCTGCTCACAATCACCGCTGCGCTGCATATCCACTGCCACGCATTGCGCACCAGCCTGGCGCAGGGTGTCGAAGACTCGGTTCAAGGCCGCACTGCGTGCGACCCGTTCAACCTGCTTGCCCTGCACATAATGCTCGCCATAGCCGATACGATATCCCGTCAGCGGCAGCGAGGCGGTGAAGGTGGTGTTATTCAATACCAGCGGTACCTCCACCATCACCGGTTCGGTAGGGTCAACGCCGCTGATGGCGATCAGCGATAGCGCGGGATCGCGCACCGGCCGTATATGGGGAGCCAGAGCGTTATACCCAGGTATGGGCGTGGCGCCGGCACGTTGCTCGGTGCCAAAGACAATAGAAGGGGGAGCGGCACCGTGGGGTGAAGCGGGAACGTCGACGGCGTTCATTAGCGATGGCAGCGGTTGAGCTGACGCACACGGCAAACCCATCTTCCAAAGTTTCTTACAATGGCTGTCCATCGAAACATCCTCCCGGAGATAAAATTTCCGGGGGATCATCGCACTCTCTCTTGGCCTTTGTCGCAGGGCTGAAATTCGCTGAAAAGCTCTTTTCCAAACGGGCCTTTGGCTCAGCCTGCTGCGTGTTCGTTGACCGATTGAGGTTCCACTTCCAGCCACCAGGCATGCCCACGCTCAGGCTGGTTCAAGCGAAAAGCCTGGCCCATCGCCGGAGTGGTGATCGAAACATTGCGCTCCCAGGCCAGGGCCATGATGCGGTCGAAGGGCTCATGCCAGGCGTGGAAGGCCAGGTCGAAGGTGCCATTGTGAATCGGCAGCAGCCAGCGCCCTTTAAGGTCGATATGCGCCTGTAGTGTCTGCTCCGGCTGCATGTGCACATGGGGCCAATCGACATTGTAAGCGCCGGTTTCCATCAGGGTCAGGTCAAACGGCCCGTATTGCTCGCCGATGCGTTTGAAACCGTCGAAATAGCCCGTATCGCCACTAAAAAAGATACGCCGCGTGTCGTCGATCATCACCCAGGAGCACCACAGGGTCTGGTTGCCATCAAACAGGCCGCGCCCGGAAAAGTGCTGGGCCGGCGTGCAGACAAAACGAACGCCATCGACCTCGGTGCCCTGCCACCATTGCAACTGGCGGACTTTGCTGGCATCCACGCCCCATTTGACCAGTGTGTCGCCCACGCCCAGGGGCGCCAGGAAGTAGCGGGTCTTTTCGGCCAATTGGACCACCGCTTTGCGGTCGAGATGGTCGTAATGATTGTGGGAAAGGATCACCGCTTCCAGCGCAGGCAGCTCTTCAAGACTGATAGGCGGCTGATGAAAACGCTTGGGGCCGGCCCAACGCAATGGCGAGGCGCGTTCGGCAAACACCGGGTCGGTGACCCAGAATTTACCGCGCATTTTCAGCAGCACGGTTGAATGGCCGAGGCGATACACGCTGTGATCAGGGGCGGCCAATAACTGCTCGCGGGTCAGTGGCTGTACCGGAATCTGCCCCACCGGCCGTGTCGTTCGCGGCTTGTTGAATAGCATGTTCCAGAAAATGCGCAGGGTCTTGCCCAAGCCACCGTGCTGCACCGGCGTGTCGTTGCTGAAGTGCCCCAGGCCCTGCTCGGCAGGCTTGGGCGCCGAGGGCGCAGGGTCGAGACGGGTTGAAATCGTAGCCATGACAAAGTGACTCCTGCGGTCCGCTCAAGTATTACACTGCACAGTGTAGTTTCTAGATTGCAACAAAATCCGGAGCAAGTAAACTGCCCGGTGTAATTTCATTGTTGAGTCGAATGCCTTCCATGACTGCCCCCAAACGCCTCACCGAGCGTAAACGCGAAGCCATCGTGGCGGCGGCGATTGCCGAATTTCGCGAGCACGGCTTCGAGGTCACCAGCATGGACAAGATCGCCGCCAGCGCTGGCGTTTCCAAGCGCACCGTGTACAACCACTTCCCCAGCAAGGAAGAACTGTTCGCCGAGATCCTCCACCAACTGTGGGCCAGCAGCGTTGCCCAACTGGACGTGATCTACACCAGTGACCGCCCACTGCGCGACCAACTACGCACGTTGCTGGAAGCGAAAATGCAGATGATGTCAGACGCCAACTTCCTCGACCTGGCACGCGTGGCCATTGCTGCCACTATCCATTCGCCGGAGCGCGCGCAAGACATGGTCAACCGCCTCAGTGCGCGGGAAGAAGGCTTTACCCAATGGGTGCGCGCCGCCCAGGAAGACGGCCGCCTCACCGGCACCGACCCGGCGTTCGCCGCCCACCAGATCCAAAGCCTGCTCAAGGCCTTTGCATTCTGGCCGCAAATCACCCTCGGCCAGCCCACCCTCGACCCTGCCACCCAGGCCCACGTCATCGAATCGGCCATCGACCTGTTCCTCGCCGGCTACGAAGCCAGCACGCAGCGCACGCCCCAGTAAGCCCTGTTGCAGGAGCGACATTTAAGGTCGTTTATGGCGTTTTTGCCCGCTGTTTTGCGCAAATGGCCTGGAAGGACACTGATTAATCCCACAGGAATAATCGACAATCCACCTTTCTTATCCGACCACCGGCTCTGCCCGCTGACGCGGGCTGTTGCACCCGCAAAAAAGTTGACCCAGGACACTATGGAAAACAGACGAGGCAAAGGGCTTTCATTTGCCAGGCGTATCTACACGCCAAGGATTATCGGCCTGGGTATCGGTAGCATCAGCGTAATCGGGGCTTTGTATCCCTTGTCGATGCCCGGTTGGGTCTGGGCGTTGCTGCTGTTCAACGGCATTGCCTGGCCGCATGTGGCGTACCTGATTTCCACTCACTCGCCATTTCCCTACCAGGCCGAACAACGCAACCTGCTGTATGACTCAGTGCTGGGCGGATTCTGGGCCGCGGCCACTCAGTTTTCGCCACTGACAGCGGTGACTATTCTGTCGATGATGGCCATGAACAACGTCGCAGCCGGTGGCAAACGCCTGTTCCTGCGCGGGTTGCTGGCACAGGCGGCCGGTATCGCGGTGGCCTGGGGCCTGTTCGGCATCAAGTTCGACCCCAGCGTCAGCCTCACCGAGGTCTACACCTGCCTGCCGATGCTGACGCTCTACCCGATGGCCATCGGCATGGTCTGTTACCAGTTGGCGATCAAACTGTCGCAACACAAACGCGCCCTCAGCGCCCTGAGCCGCATCGACAGCCTCACCGGCCTGCTCAACCATGGTTCCTGGAAAGACCTGCTGAACCTCAAGTTTCACAAGTGCCAGCAGCAACACGGCCAAGCGACCATTGCTTTGATCGATATCGACCACTTCAAGCACATCAATGACGTTCATGGCCACACCGTGGGTGACGCGGTGCTGCGCCAGTTGAGCCAAGCGCTGCGCGAACACTTGCGCGAAGAAGACCTGGCCGGCCGCTATGGCGGCGATGAGTTCTGTGTGATGCTTCCGAAAATGCCCCTGCAAGCCGCTGCGCAGGTAATGGAGCATCTACGCGAAACCTTCAGTCACTATCGGCATCCGCAAATCCCAGACCTGCGCGTCAGCCTGAGCATTGGCCTGGCGGATTTCCACCCGTCCTTCAAGGACGCGGTCATGTGGCTCGATGCTGCGGATCGCGCGTTGTACACCGCCAAAAACAGCGGCCGCAACCGCGTCAAGATCAGCGAATGCACGGTCGTTCATTCAGCCTGAGTTGTCTGATGACACCTCGTCCGAATCTTGCTCCGCCCACCTGCTGCAATAGCATAATGCCGCCATTGGTCGCCTGGCCAAAATAGTCCTGCCTGACGAGCGAACTTCCAGGCCGATTGATCACTCTGAGACCGTTGTTCTACCCCCCTCTGTCAGCACCAGGAAGCTGGCAATGAGCAAGTCAACCGTAAGGCCAGGGGCCCTACGGGGTCAGGCGCAAATACATGGACCCCGCATACGCTTGCATACCCGAGCCCTCCACCATGCTATTTCACGCTCACAAGAAAACCATCAGTACCCTGCAACACAGCCTTGCCCAACAGACCAGCCTGCTGGACGCCATCGAGCGCTCCATGGCCGTGATCGAATTCGACCTGCAAGGTACCGTGCTGCGCGCCAATGACAACTTCTTCAAGACCATGGGCTACCGCGCCGAACAGATTCTGGGCCAGCCCCATCGGATGTTCTGTACCCCGGCGTTCGCCCGCAGCGCGGACTACAACCAGTTATGGACGCACCTGCGCAACGGCCAATTCCAGTCGGGCACCTTTGAACGAGTAGGCGGCAACGGCGCCTCGGTGTGGCTGGAAGCCAGCTATAACCCGGTACGGGATGAAGCGGGGAATGTAATCAAAGTGGTGAAATACGCCATGGACGTCACCCCGCGCCTGCAAGCCGAGAGCGAAGCCAACGCCAAGCTTGCAGCCATCGACCGCGCCATGGCGATGATCGAGTTCAACCTCGACGGCACCATCATCACCGCCAACGGCAATTTCCTGCAGCGCATGGGCTACAGCCTGGCGCAGATCCAGGGCAAGCATCACCGCCTGTTTTGCACGGCCGAACTGGCCAACAGTGCGGCCTACAGCGAGTTCTGGAAGCGCTTGAACCAGGGCGAGCTGTTCAATGGCCAGTTCGAGCGGGTGGATAAACACGGCCAGGTCGTGTGGCTGGAAGCCAACTACAACCCGGTCTACGACGCCAGCGGGCGCTTGTGCAAAGTGGTGAAGTTCGCCTCGGACGTCACCGCCCGCGTGCTACAGCATGCCGCTGACGCACAGAGCGCCGCCCAGGCTTATCACCTGTCGTTGAACACCCAGGAGATGGCGGAAAAAGGCGCTGAGGTGATTCAGAAGACCGCCAGCGGCATGCGTGAAATTGCCGTGGATATCGACACCTCTTCGCAACTGATCGCCAAGCTGGGCGAACGCTCGCAACAGATCACCGCCATCGTCAACACCATTCGCGGCATTGCCGACCAGACCAACCTGCTGGCCCTCAACGCCGCCATCGAAGCCGCCCGCGCCGGCGAGCAGGGACGTGGCTTTGCCGTGGTGGCCGATGAAGTGCGGCAACTGGCCGCGCGCACCAGCGGCTCCACCGCGGAAATCTCCGGCATGATCGCCATGATCCAGGACGAAACCCGCCAAGCCATCGACAGCATGGACGCCACCCGCGACCGCGCTGCCCAGGGTGTGGAACTGGCCAACCAGGCCGGCACGGTGATCCTGCAGATTCGCGAAGGTACCGGCGAGGCGGTACAAGCGGTAAGCGCGTTTGCCAATGAGCGGGGCAATCGCTGAACCCTTGGCGCTGGCTGTCTGAGGGTTAACTTCGCAGCCAGCGCACATGCCGCCCCAACTCATCAAACAGCGTCACCACCGAGCGCAACGCCCGACAATCAGGCCGCGTCAACAACCACAACGCCGTATCGTGCCCTGCCAGCGCAGGGCCCAGCGGTTGCACGCCATTCCCGACTAGAAAATCCGGCAGCGCCGCTACGCCCAACCCTGCGCGCACTAATTCGGCCACCGACTGCATGCTGTTGCACCGATAACGGAGACGCACGCCCGGCAAATACTCACGGCGCCAGGCGACGGTGGGGTGATCGGGTAAAAAATCGTCCGGCGCGATCCAGGCCAGATCGGCCCACTCATGGTCTGGGTGCAGGCGCGCATAGTCGGCACTGGCACACACCTGATACGCCACCGCCCCCAGGCAACGTCCGACAAGATGCTCCGGCGGCGCCGTGGTCAGGCGCAGGGCGATATCCGCATCGCGGCGGCTGAGGTTGGCGAAGTCATTGGAGGTGCTCAGTTCCAGGGTCAACGCCGGGTAGGCCGGCATGAACTGCGCGAGGGCCGGCAACAGCAAGCCTTGCAACACTGAGTCGGTGCAGGTCAGGCGCACGGTGCCGCTGATCACTTCACCGCCCTGTTCCACGCCAATGCGCGCCGCCTCCAGCGCCTGCTCGGCACGCTCGGCCTGTTGGGCCAGGTTGCTCGCCAGGCTGGTGGGCAAATAACCGGCACGGCTTTTTTCAAACAGGGTTTGACCCAGCGCCGCCTCCAGCCGCCGCACCGCACGGAACACCGTGGACACATCGACCCGCAGCAGCGCCGCCGCCCGTGCCAGGGTACCGCCGCGCACCAGGGCCAGGACCAATGACAGGTCGGCGTAGTCGATTTGATAGTGCGTAGCTGCATTGAACATATGGGCAAACGCCAATATTGATTGCGTGAGCGCCAATCTATAGTGGGTATCAACCCACCACAAGCCATGGGACGTACACGATGCCAACCCCCGCGCTGCACCTTGCCCTGATCGGTGACTACAATCCTGATGTGACCGCCCACCAAGCCATTCCCATGGCCCTGCAACAGGCCGCCGACGCTCTGGGCCTGAGCGTCCACGTGCAATGGCTGGCCACCGACACCCTTACCTCCACTTCTGCCCTGAGCGACTTCGACGGCTTCTGGTGCGTGCCCGGCAGCCCCTATCGCGACGTCGACGGCGCCCTGCGCGCGATACGTTTTGCCCGCGAACAAGGTCGCCCTTTCCTCGGTACCTGCGGCGGTTTTCAACATGCCGTGCTGGAATATGCCCGTCATGTGCTCGGCTGGGCCGATGCCCAGCACGGCGAATTAATGCCCGATGCTGAGCGCGCCGTCATCACGCCGCTGGACTGCTCCCTGGTGGAAGTGAACGACACCGTGCGCCTGGCCGCGTACACGCGCATTGCCCAGGCCTACGGCAGCCTGGACATCCACGAGGGTTACCGTTGCCGCTACGGCATCAACCCCGCCTTTGCCGACGCCCTGCTGGACGCCAACCTGATTCCCACCGGCCACGATTCGGCGGGCGATCTGCGCGCGGTGGAACTGCTCGACCACCCGTTCTTCGTCGCCACCCTGTTCCAGCCCGAACGCGCCGCACTCAAGGGCATCACGCCGCCGCTGGTGATTGCGCTGCTCAAGGCCTGCCAGGAGGTATCGGCATGATTGCCAAAACACCCGCCCCACCTTATTACGCGGTAATTTTCAGCTCGCTGCGCACCGACGCCGACCGGGGTTATGGCGAGGCCGCCACGCGCATGCTGGAACTGGCCAGGCAACAACCGGGGTTTCTTGGGGTGGAATCGGCGCGGGAGGATGGGCTGGGGATCACCGTGTCCTACTGGGCCAGCGAGGCGGCGATCCTGGCCTGGAAACAACAGGCTGAGCATCGGCAGGTGCGCGAGCAAGGGCGGGCCACTTGGTATGCGGCGTTTCACACGCGGGTGTGCAAGGTAGAGCGGGCCTACACCTTCTCCACTTGAATCACCGAACCCGGTGGGAGCTGGCTTGCCTGCGATGCAGACACCTCGGTGATGCAGTGAAACCGCAGTGAGACTATCGCAGGCAAGCCAGCTCCCACATTTGCTCGTCATCGTTAGCAATCGCGGACGCTCAGCTCACCAAACTACGCAACGCGCTGATCTGCGGGATCTCTACCCGGCGCATATACACACGCAGCGGCTCGGTGATGTTGATGCGCTCGTCGATATTCTGGTCGAGCAACAACTGCAGGCGCGCTCGGCACAGGGTCATGGTGTGGTCGGCGGCCGGCAGCCAGACGAACTCGGCCGTGGGGATGATGCCGTCATCGGCCACGTCCATGCCGAATGAGTCTTCGCTGAATCGTACGATGTACTGGCCGGTCTTGCGGTTGAGGCCGACAAAACCCTGGAGTTGGTCGGCGGCCTGGCAGATAAGCTCGGAAGTGATGCGCATGGTAAACCTCACTGAAAAGTCCCACAGGGACTGGAAAGATGGTTTACACGCGTGGCAGAAAATACCGCCCTCTGGCGGGGCAGCTACCCGTAAGAATACTGCAACACCCTGCAAAAAAGTCGACAAAATTGGCCGGTGCGCACGTTAATGTCGGTTTGGTGATAGCGCCGTTCGCAATCAATTGTTAAAAAGGACACCTTCTCAAAGTTACCTCCACGAAAGGACTTCGCATATGCCTGTCACGTTTTCCAAAAGCGCCTTGCTGCTGGCGTTGATGCTCGGCCTTGGCCAGGCACAGGCTGCCGAGCCGGTCAGCCCGGCCGAATTGGCGACAAACGAAGGCATTCCCTACCCTGCCGTGATCGCTCACCGTGGTGCTTCCTACGATGCGCCTGAATCCACCGCCGCTGCCTACAAGGTTGCACGCGACCTGGGCGCCGACTACCTGGAACTGGACCTGCAACGTAGCAAGGACGGCGTGCTGTTCGCCCTGCACGACAACAACCTGCAGCGCACCACCGACGTCGCCACCAAGTTCCCCGAGCGCAAAGACGCGCCTGCCAACGAGTTCACCTGGAAAGAGCTGCAAACCCTCGACGCCGGCAGCTGGTTCAACGCCGCCTACCCGGACCGCGCGCGCCCTGGTTTCGTTGGCCTGAAAATCCTGAGCCTGGACGACATCATCAAGATCGCCGAAGGCAACCCCTCGCACAAACCCGGCCTGTACATCGAGACCAAGGAGCCCAAGCAGTTCCCCGGTATCGAAGCCGACCTGAAAAACAAGCTGCTCGACAAAGGCTGGCTGAGCTCCGCCGGCTCCAAACTGGGCAAGAGCAATACCGGTGTCGGCCAAGGCAAGGGCCGCGTGGTGCTGCAAACCTTCGAAACCGCCAGCCTCAAAGAGCTGCAGAAGGAAATGCCCAACACTCCGAAAATCCTGCTGTTGTGGGTGGGTGAAGGCAGCATCGAGCCCAAATCCAAAGTGACCTTCGCCGAGTCTGGCGAATCCACCAAGGCCGCCTACTACGCCAAGCAAGAGCCTAAAGACGCTGCCGAATTCGAAAAATGGGTTGATGAAGCCAAAAGCCTCGGCGCCATCGGCACCGGCCCGTCGGCCGAGCTGACCGACCACGGCGACCAGAGCTACACCGACCTGGTGAAGCCTGAAATGAACAAGCTGACCCACGACAAGGGCCTGCTGGTGCATGTGTATACGGTGGATGAGCCGGTGGACTTCGAGAAAGTGATGAAGGCCGGCGTCGATGGCATTTTCACCAACCGCGCCGCCGAGCTGTTGAAGTTCTACAAGCGCTGGCCGTCGTCCAGCGTGCAAGACCTGCTCAACGACCATAAGTACTAAAAGCGTTAGTGTCAGTGAGCCATTAAGGATGAGTTAAGTTGCGCCGGTTAATCTGGCGCCACTTAAACAGCTCAACCTAAGAAGGACACACACCATGAAAACCTTGACTGCCCTGTTCGCTGCTACTGCCCTGACCTTGACTGCCGGCCTGGCCCAGGCTGATGTCCGTCCGGACCAGATTCCTAGCCTGCTCAAGTCCGGTGAAGTGATGGCGTTCGAAAAGCTTAACGCCGCCGCCGTCGCCCAACATGCCGGCGCGACCATCAACGATACCGAGTTGGATCACGAAGCTGGCAAGCTGGTCTACGAAGTGGACCTGACCGACACCACCGGCAAGAAATGGGATGTGAAGCTCGACGCCAAGACCGGTGCCGTGCTGGAAAACAAGCAAGACACCTGAGTTGAACCTTGAAAAAACGCGCCACCTTCGGGTGGCGCGTTTTTTTATGCGCGCCTCAAACGGTCACATAACCGTCATACCGCCTTGCAATGATTCGCTCAGGAACCTGTGAAACGTCCTACAGGCCCTTTCTCTGCGAGTCGCCATGAACCACAGCATCGACCACGGCCATCAAGATTCCGATCTGTTTGGCCTGCTTTACGGTTTTCGTTTTCGCCCCGGCGAGAAAGGCCAACAAATTGATTCCGCCACCGCCCTCGCCGCCTTACAGCACCCGCCAGACCCGGACGAATTCCTGTGGCTGCACCTGAACCTGGCGCACGCCGCCTGCGAGCGCTGGATGCAGGCGCATTTGTCGCTGCCGGAAGAGTTTTTTGAAGCCTTGCATGAGGGCTCACGCTCCACGCGCATCGAGCATGTGGACTCGGCCTTGTTGGCAGTGGTCAACGATGTGGTGTTCAACTTCAGCAGCATGGTGTCGTCGGATATTTCCACGCTATGGGTGTGCGCTCGCAGCCGCTTGCTGGTGAGCGCGCGCCTGCAGCCTTTGCACTCGGTGGATAAATTGCGCTCGTCGGTGAAGGCCGGCGAACACTTTCGCTCCCCCTTGGAGCTGTTGGTGCACCTGCTGCGCGACCAGGGCGAAGTGCTGACGCAGATCGTGCGCAAGACCAGTATCAGCGTCGACCATATCGAAGATCAGCTGTTGTCTTCGCGCCTGTCCACCAACCGCGCCGAACTGGGTGCCGCCCGCCGCGTGCTGGTGCGCCTGCAACGCCTGCTGGCGCTGGAACCGGGCTCGCTGCTGCGCCTGCTCAATCGCCCGCCGCAATGGCTGCAAAAGGAAGACGTGAAGGAGTTACGCAAATCCACCGAGGAGTTTGCGCTGATCATCAACGACCTGACCGCCTTGGGGGAACGCATCAAGCTGTTGCAGGAAGAGATCGCCGCCAACCTCAATGAACAGAGCAACCGCACGCTGTTTACCCTCACGGTGGTGACGGTGCTGGCGCTGCCGATCAATATCATTGCCGGCTTTTTTGGCATGAATGTGGGTGGGGTGCCGCTTTCCCAGGATCCGGAAGGCTTCTGGATACTGGTGGCCTTAGTCGCAACCTTCACCCTGATCGCTGGACGGTGGGCATTCCGCAAATTCTCAAATTGAAATAAGCCCAAAGGTGGGAACTGGCTTGCCTGCGATTGCGGTGTATCAGCCAAGACAATGCAAGCTGACCCACCGCTATCGCAGGCAAGCCAGCTCCCACAGGGTTTTGCGTTTATTCAGTGTTTGAAGCGTCCAGCCACTGATCGCCGGGCATTGCGCACATTCTCAAATTGAAATGAGCCCAACTGTGGGAGCTGGCTTGCCTGCGATTGCGGTGTATCTGCCAACACAATGCAAGCTGGCCCACCGCTATCGCAGGCAAGCCAGCTCCCACAGCAGTTTGCGTTTATTCAGTGATTGAAGAGTCCCGTCATCGCTTTGAGGCGCTTCTTGTACACCCGCCGCGCCTCCAAAGCCTCCTCGAGGCTCACCGCCACAAACCCCGCTCGCTGGTTGGGCTGCATCTGCCCGATCAAGTCCAGGTCGGCGCTGATCACCGTGCCAATCATCGCGTAGCCACCGCCCGACACCGCATCGCGGTGCAACACAATCGGCTCCAGCCCCGCCGGTACTTGAATCGAGCCAATCGGGTAGCAACTGTCCACGATGTTGGAAGGATCGGAGCCCGCGCCAAACGGCTGTTCCCGTGGCTGGAAGCTCAACGCGCTGCCGCCCTTGAAGCGGTAGCCGATGCGATCGGCCTCGGAGCCCACCGTCCACGGCTCGGCAAAAAAGCTGCTTTTGGCCTCGTCAGTCAAGCGCTCGTAATACAGCCCCGGCACTACCCGCAACGTCACATCGCCGCCGACCGAACGCCGCAACGCCATCGGCAAGCTGTTGCCCGCACGCCCCATACCGCTGGCGGTACCGATCGGCAATTGATCGCCCTCCTGCAAGCGTCGGCCGTTAAACCCGCCGAGGGCGCCGAGTGTGTAGGTGGAGCGGCTGCCGAGCACCAACGGCACGTCGATACCGCCGGCGACGGCGAGGTAGGTGCGTGCGCCGGCCTTGGGAAACTCGAACCGCAGCACCTGCCCGGCGCGCACGGCAAAGGCGGTGTCCTGGTGCACCACTTCACCGTCCAGGCGCGGCGACATCAAGGCGCCGCTCAAGGCCACCAGCGCGTCCTGCTGGAACTCCAGCTCCGGCCCGATCAGCGTGCATTCCAGGCCCGCCGCGCCCACAGGATTGCCCACCAGGTGGTTGGCCGCACTCAACGCGTATTGGTCCAGCGCCCCCGACGGCGGGATGCCCAAGTGGTAATAACCTTCGCGGCCCAGGTCCTGCACGGAGGTGGCGAGGCCAGGTTTGAGGACCTTGATCATGCCAGCGCCTCCTGCAGGGTTTTCGGGTAGCCGATGGGGTCGGCGAGAAAGGCATCCAGGGAAAACTCCACCGGGCGGATGCGCAAGTCGAAACGACCGGCGTCCACCTCGGCGACCGCCAGGTCATAAGCCTCGCGGTCCATCGGCTTGAACTGCACGATATCGCCAGGGCGGAAGAACACCATGTGCTCCTTGAGGTACGCCAACTGCTGCGCCGGGTCGTAGATCGGTGCCGGGGTAACGCCGAACATCTGGTAACCGCCCGCGCCACGCACCGAGTAGATACAGCCAAAGCAGCCGCCATGGCCCAGGGTCAGTTTCGGCGTGTCGGTGCGTGGGCGCAGGTATTTGGGCACCTGCAATTGCCGCTCGCGTTCGACCATCTGGAACATGAACGGCAAGCCCGCGACAAAGCCGACCATCGACACAAACCACGGCGCGCCACTGTGGGCGGCGATGAACGCGTCCACGTCGGCCAGGCCATTGATGCGTGCCGCGTATTCCAGGTCTGTGCCGCTGGGGTCTTGGTGGCGGTCACGAAAACGCATCAGGGTTTCGCGGGTCCAGGGGTCGTTATAGAGCACCGGGATTTCGATGATGCGCGTGCGCAAGGTGCGTTCGGCCACGGCCTGGGCTTCGGCGCTTTGCACGGCGTCGAGCAGCGCGTGAGGGGCAATGCGGTCAGGGTCGAAGCGAATCTGGAACGATGCGTTGGCCAGGCAGACATCCAGTACGCCTTCCAGTGCCAGGCGCTCCACGGCGCGGGTCACCGCCATGCCCTTGAAAAAAGCCTCCAGGGACATGCTGTTGCTGACCTCGGCAAACAGGTGTTCATCACCGCCGAAGCTGTAGCGGATGGGGGACGTTTCAGCCATGTCTGTTCCTCTTGGAATCATTGTAGAAAGGCAGGCAAAAAAGTAAGGGGGGGATCTTATCGGGGTGTTCTGACGTCGATACCCGCCTGGTCCAGGGCTTCACGGGTGGCCCCCACCAGCTCCAGGGCGCCAGGGGTGTCGCTGTGCAGGCAGATGGAATCGAATTCGATCGCCAGGTCTTCGCCTTCGACGGTACGTACCAGGCCGGTCTGACACGCACGCAAGACGCGCGCGGCCACTGTGGCGGGGTCCAGCGCCCGCACATTGCGGGTAAACACGATGGAACCGCTGAGGTCGTATTCACGGTCGGCATAAAACTCGCGCACCACCGGCTGCCCCAGTTCCTTGGCAATGCGCCAGATCACCGAGTTGGGCATGCAGTACAGCATCAGCGTGGGCTCGATGATTTGCAGGTTTTGCACCAACAGCCGGGCGGCCTCTTCATCGCGGGCCAGGTGCATGTAGAGCGCGCCGTGAGGCTTGATGTGTTGCAGGCTCATGCCTTGGGCACGGGCTATTTCGCGCAGGGCACCGAGCTGGTAGAGCATGTCGTCCACCAGTTCCTGGGCCGGTGCGTTGATATGCCGACGACCGAAACCCACCAGGTCACGAAAGCCTGGGTGTGCGCCGATGGCCACACCCCGTTGCTTGGCGCGCTCGACGGTGCGGCGCATGGTGCCTGGGTCGCCGGCGTGAAAGCCGGTGGCGATATTGGCCGAGCTGATATAGGCCATCAGCTCTGCGTCGACGCCGTCGCCGATGGTCCAGGGGCCAAAGCCTTCGCCCATGTCTGAATTGAAATCCACTGCCTGCATCGAGGTCGCTCCGCCAAAGGTGATGCCCGCAAAGTAGGCCGTGGCTTGACCCCTTGGGAAGATCTATTATCAGATGGCCCATCTTCTGAAAATCAGATAGCTTTTTATCCTCGACCCCCGATCGTTCCCACGCTCTGCGTGGGAATGCAGCCATGGACGCTCTGCGTCCGCACTTGAGACCGTGACGCGCAGCGTCACAAGAGGCATTCCCACGCAGAGCGTGGGAACGATCAATAAGCAGAGTGCGATATGTCTTTAACCTTGCGCCAGGTTCGCTATTTCGTCGCCACTGCGGAAATCGGCCAGATTTCCCAGGCAGCAATTCACCTGAATATTTCCCAATCGGCGGTGACCACAGCGATCAAGGAGCTGGAAGCCATGCTCGGCGTGCAGTTGTTCGTGCGCTCGGCCCAAGGCATGAACCTCACCGACGCGGGGCGGCATTTTCTCAACCGTGCCTATGTGATTGTGCGCAGCGTGGAGGATGCCCTCAACAGCCCGTTGCCGGACTACCGCGCCAGCGGCGTGCTGCGGGTGGCGGCCAGCTACACCGTGCTGGGTTATTTCCTGCCGCACCATTTACAGCGCATGGAGCATTGGCATCCGGACGTGACCATCGAGGTGTTCGAACAGGAGCGCCAGGCCATCGAACAGGGCCTGCTCGACGGCCAGTTCGACATGGCTGTGGTGCTCACTGCCAACCTCACCCACGCGGATATCGTCTCGGAAATTCTATTCAACTCTGAACGCCGCCTGTGGCTGCCGAGCCATCACCCATTGTGCGAACGCGGTGCCGTGAGCCTGGCCGACGTGGCCCAAGAACCCTACATCTTGCTCACCGTCGATGAAGCCGAACACAGCGCCATGCGCTACTGGGAACAGGCCGGGCAAACGCCCAAGGTGCGGCTGCGCACCAGCTCGGTGGAGGCGGTGCGCAGCATGGTTGCCAACGGCAGCGGCGTGGCGATCCTGTCAGACCTGGTGCACCGGCCCTGGTCCCTGGAAGGCAAACGCATCGAAACCCTGACCGTGACCGACCCGGTCACCCCCATGAGCGTCGGCCTGGCCTGGCACCGCGAGCGCGCGTTTACCCCCGCGATGCAAGCGTTCCGGGATTACTTCCACGACGCGTTCCTGGCGCCCCAGCAGTTGTCGGCACGCCGTTAAAGATGAGCTTGCAGGGTGGCGGTCAACCAGTCCATGAACACCCGCACCCGCAACGGCAGATGCCGCTGGCCGGCGTACAGCAACGACACATCCAAGGGCGGCGCCTGGTAGTCGGGCAGCACCGCCACCAACTCGCCGCTGGCCAACAAGTCGTGTATCCCCAGTTGCGGCACCTGGGTAATGCCAAACCCGCCCAGGCACGCCGATTGATAGGCGTCGGTGCTGTTGACCGTCACCCGGCCTGCCATCGGCAGCCGCTGCACCTTGTTGCCCACCAGGTATTCGAACCCGGCCGAGCGTGCGCCCAGCGGCCGCACGTAATGCACCAACTGATGATGCGCCAGGTCTGCCAGGGTGTCGGGCACGCCATACCGTTGCAGGTACGCCGCGCTCGCGCAGTTGACCATCGGCATGCTGCACACCCGCCGCGCTACCACAGTTTGATCGGGCTGGGCGCCGACGCGCACCACGCAATCAAAACCTTCGGCGATCAGGTCCACCTGGCGGTCCGAACAGCTGATTTCCATGTCGATCAGCGGATGGCGCGCCATGAACGTGGGCAAGTTCGGCAAGATCACGCCCCGCGCCATGACATTGGGCATGTCCACCCGTATGCGTCCGGCCAATTGGGTTTCGTCCTGACGGAACAAACCTTCTAACTCTTCCATGTGCGCCAGCAGATCCTTGCTGCGCTCATACAACACACGACCATCCTGGGTCGCCTGCACCTTGCGCGTGGTGCGTTGCAACAGCCGAGCGCCGAGCAACTCCTCCAACGCCTGCACATGCTCAGAGACCGTAGAGCGCGGCAAGCCCAGGCTTTGGCCGGCCTGGGTAAAGCTCGACAACTCAGTAACGCGTACGAAGGTGCGCAGCAGCTCAAGCTTGTTCATTAGATTGTTCGCCTTATCCGGCCAGTGATTTCGATATCAGCCTGTTTATCACGTTATGGCCGGACAAATACACTCAGTCCCACTCACCCCATTCGAGGACTGCACCATGACCCGTAAAATCGCACTCATCACTGGCGCTAGCCGTGGCCTGGGCAAAAGCGCCGCCCTGCACCTGGCTGCGCAAGGCATCGACATCATCGGCACTTACCACAGCGCAGCGGCCGAAGCCCAAGCCGTGGTTGCCCAGGTAGAGGCCTTGGGCGGTCGCGCCGCCATGCTGCAACTGGACGTCAGCCAGAGCGCAACCTTCGATGCATTCGTTGGCCAGATCGGCACACTGCTCAAGGATGTGTTCGCCCAGGAGCATTTCAACTTCCTGATCAACAACGCCGGGGTTGGCACCTACGCAAGCTTTGCCGAAACCACCGAAGCCCAGTTCGACCAGTTGGTGGCGATCCATGTGAAGGCACCGTTTTTCCTCACGCAGAAACTGCTGCCGCTGATCAGCGATGGCGGGCGCATCATCAATATCTCCAGCGGCCTGGCGCGCTTCAGCCTGCCGGGGTATGCCGCCTACGCATCTATGAAAGGCGCGGTGGAAGTCTTGTCGCGCTACCAGGCTAAAGAACTGGGCCCACGGGGTATTACCGTGAACACCCTGGCACCGGGCGCGATTGCCACCGACTTCGGCGGCGGCGCGGTGCGCGATAACACCGATGTGAATGCGATGGTTGCCAATAACACCGCCCTGGGCCGCGTAGGCTTGCCGGACGACATTGGCGGGGCGATTTCGACCTTGCTGGCCGATGGCAGTCATTGGATCACCGGCCAGCGGATCGAGGCGTCGGGCGGGATGTTCCTATAAGCGACGCACGCCTACGGGGTAACTGGGGTTTTACCGGCGAATTTCTCGCGCAGCACGTCATAACCCCAGTGGTACACGTAGGTGTACGGCAGGAAGAACAACAACACGCCAATGTCGAGGATGAAGGCTTCCAACAGGCTGATCTTCATCAAGGCGGCAATCAACGGCACTGCCAAGAGGATCAGGCCGCCTTCAAACAGCAGCGCATGCAGCACACGGGTCCAACCACCGTTGGCCAGTTGCAGGCGATTTTTAAGGCGGTCGAACAGGCTGTTGAACACCACGTTCCAGCTCAGTGCCAACAGGCTGATGCCCAGGGTCACTGCGCCCATCTCCAGCGCGGGCCGGCCGGTGATCCACACCAACAGCGGCGTGCAAATCAATAAGGCCAACCCCTCGAAACCAAGGGCTTGAAAAACGCGTTCAGTAAGGGATTTGGTAGGGGTCATAGCCCGGCTCCGTGAGTGACGATGGTTGCCATGATCAGGCTTTGTCTCGATACTTCATAACCAATAACCATCGATCAAGGCGATAGTCATGGCCTCCCATGAAGTGCTTCAGGCGTTTGTCCAGGCTGCCACCCAAGGCTCGTTTTCCGCGGCGGCGCGCAAGCTGGGCAAAAGCCAGTCCACCGTGAGCGCGGCAGTGGCCAGCCTTGAGATTGACCTGAACGTGGTGCTGTTTGACCGCAGCAGCCGCAAGCCGACCCTCACACCGGCGGGGCAAGTGTTGCTGCAACGGGCTGAGCAAGTGCTGGAAGCCAGTAGCCGCCTGGAGCTGGCAGCCAGTCAGTTATCGCAAGGCCTGGAGCCGAAGTTGAGTCTCGCCATGTCCGATACTTATCAGTCTGATCGATTCGAGGTCGCTCTCAGCGCCTTCGAACAACGCTACCCAGACCTTGAGCTGGAATGCCTGATCGCGGAATGCGAAGACTTGATCGCACTGGTGCAAAGTGGCCGGGCGCAGATCGCGTTTATCGAGAAACAAGAAGCCTACCCGCCGGACCTGACGTTCTCCCCCGTGGAAGAGCGCACGGAGATCGCGCTGTTTGTCTCGCCTGGACACCCATTGGCGAACCTGGACAAGGTTCACCCGCACACCTTGCAACAACACCGGGAGTTGCGCTTGGCGAGCATCATCAGCCCCAATGAAAACCGCGGCACGCAACGTGTGTGGTCGGCGCCGAGTTACCTGATGCTGATGGAAATGGCACAGCTGGGTTTTGGTTGGGCACCGATACCGCGCTGGCTGGTGGAGCGTTTTGGCGGCAACCAGTTGGTTGAACTCAAGGTGCGCAGTTGGCCGCGTTCGGTGGCGGTGGATGCGCTGTGGTCCCGGCACCAGCCGCCGGGGCCTGCGGGGAGCTGGTTGCTGGGCAAGATGCTGGAGTGAACGCAGTGCAATGTAGAGGGGGCCGTTAGAGAGACGTTGGCTGTCAGGCCATCATCGCAGGCAAGCCAGCGCCCACATTGGATCGCGGGGCGTCATAACATCGTGTTGGCTATTTGAGTTCGGCGAGGCGTCGCGTGATGAAGCGTTTTTCTGGCGCCTGTTGCGTCAGCGACAGCGCTTTTTCGTACGCGCTGCGAGCTTCGTCAAACCGCCCCAACTGCCGGCAAAATTCCCCACGCGCCGAATGCGCCAAGTGATAGTCCTGCAACTCACCGCGCTGCAAAAGGTTGTCTACCAGCGCCAGCCCCGCCAAAGGCCCCTGCTCCATCGCCACCGCTACCGCACGGTTCAACTCGATCACCGGCGACGGCACAGACCTGAGCAATACATCATAGAGCCCGACAATCTGCCGCCAATCGGTTTCCCCTGCGCTGGGCGCCTCGGCGTGCACGGCGGCAATCGCAGCCTGCAAGCAATACGGCCCGAAGCGTGGCGTCATCAGCGCCTGCTCCACCAATGCGCAGCCTTCAGCGATCAAGGCCCTGTCCCAAAGCGTACGATCCTGAGCGTCCAACAGCACCAGTTCGCCGCTGGCAGAAGTGCGGGCAGGCCGACGCGACTCGTGCAGCAACATTAACGCCAGCAAGCCCATGACTTCCGGCTCGGGCAGCAACTCCAGCAGCAAACGCCCCAGGCGAATGGCCTCCAAGGTCAGGTCCTCGCGGGTGAGGTCGGCACCCGCTGAGGCCGAATAGCCCTCGTTGAACACCAGGTAAATCACCCGCAGCACACTGTCCAATCGTTCGGGCAATTCGGCGCGGGACGGCACTTGATAGGGAATTCTCGCCTCACGGATCTTGCCCTTGGCGCGCACGATGCGTTGGGCAATGGTGGTGGGCGTGGCTAGAAAAGCGTGAGCGATGGCCTCGGTGCTCAGGTCGCAGATCTCGCGCAAGGTCAGCGCAACCTGGGCATCGGCTGCCAACGCTGGGTGGCAGCAAGTGAACATCAGGCGCAGGCGGTCGTCTTCCACGTCTTCATCACTCCAAGGCGCGGCCTCCAACGCCTCGGCCTGCTCCTCCAATAACGGGGTAAACCGCGACTGCCGACGCAGGCGATCGATGGCTTTGAAGCGGCCGGTGGACACCAGCCACGCCCGTGGATTATCCGGCACGCCATCCTCGGGCCAGCGCTGCAGGGCGACGAAAAATGCTTCGTGCAGCGCCTCCTCGGCCAGGTCGAAATCCCCTAGCACACGAATCAACGTCGCGAGCACGCGGCGTGATTCGCGGCGGTAAATAGCGTCGATCTGCTGGGTCAATCGACCATGTCCTCGGTCACCAACTTCACTAGGCGGTCCAGGCTCTGGCCCCAGCCGTCATGAAAGCCCATGGCTTCGTGGGCCTGCTTGTCCTCGGCACTCCAGTGCATGGCGCGGGCGGTGTAGAGCGTCTTGCCGCCGACATCTTCAAAGGTGACTTCGGCGCTCATGAACGGCTTGCCCGAGGGCACCCAACCCGGCATGAACGCGTCGGTAAACACCAGGCGGTTGGGCGCATCGATTTCCAGGAAAACGCCCTGGGTCGGGTACTCGCTGCCATCGGGCGCACGCATCAAGGTGCGGAACAAGCCGCCGACCCACAGGTTCATCTCGCATTCAGGGGTGGTCATGCCGTGGGGGCCCCACCATTGTTGCAGCAGGGTTGGCTCGGTCCAGGCGCGAAACACCCGGCGGCGCGGCGCATCGATCAAGCGGCTGATGGACAGTTCAAATTCGGCGGGTTGAATGTTCACGGGGCAACCTCCTCAAGTCTTTTGATTATTGTGTTGAGAGATTCAATTGGCGCACGGGGCGCACTTCCACACTGCCGACCCGGGCTGCCGGAATGCCGCCAGCCACCTGGAGCGCTTCATTGAGGTCCTTGGCGTCGATCAGGTAGAACCCGGCGAGCTGCTCCTTGGTTTCGGCAAAAGGCCCGTCGGTGATCGACAGCTTGCCGTTGCGCATGCGCACGGTGGTGGCGGTGGTCACTGACTCCAGCGGCTCGGCGGCCAGCATGCGCCCGCTGGCCTGGATGGACTCGACGTAGGCCAGACATTCCGAGTCGTGGGGGCTGTCGGGCGAGGTGTGCAACGCCTGTTCGTCGCTGTAGATCAAGCACAGGTATTTCATGGCGTTCTCCGTTTTCGGACTACTGACTATAGTTCGCAGTGCTCAAGGTTTCAGGTCGAACAACGCCGTGCCGCTTTGCATATCAAACGGTGCCGACCAGTGCTCGTGCACCACCTTCCATTGGCCATCGATACGCTGGTAGCCGGCAGTCACGCGCATCCAGCAGGCCTTTACCTCGCCGTCCGGCCCGGCGCCGCCGCAGTGGGCCAGCCAGTGGGCGAATGCGCTGTCTGGCGCATCGACGACATGCAATTCATGAAACTCGAAGATGCCGGGCCGGGGCAGTGCTCCATGCACGCCTCCCAATGCGCGCGGTAGGCCGCCTTGCCCTTGAATTGCAGAGCGGTTACGGCGTCGAACGAGACGATATCGTCGGCGTAAAAGCTGACAATTTTGTCGATATCGCGACTGACGACGGCGTCTTTCCATTGCTCGATCAGGCGCTTGATTGCAGTGCTCATGGCGATGACTCCTTGGGGTGGAAAATCACGGAAGACACCCTTAGTCGAATGGCCCGAAGGGAAATCGACATCCCCCTGAAAAATAATTTCCCGTAGCCCAAACCCGATAAACTGCCACTTCTCTTGCAGCCGTTCGGACAGCCCCATGCCAACCCGCCTCGTTGCCTACGAGGCGCTGAATGCTGTGCAACAACAGCAAGTCGGCGCCATCGAAGTTCACCCTGAACAACTGCCGTTTTGCGGTGATATGTATTGCGCCCTCAATACCCTGCTCGCCAACCCGAGCCCTGGGGTCAAGGGCTTTGCGCTGTTGGTCGACGACCTTCCTGTGGCGTTCTTGCTGCTCAAGCGACCACCGTGCCTGCCTCATTGGGCCGATGAACACAGCGCCACCCTCCACGCGCTACAGGTAGACCGGCATCAACAGGGGCGTGGATACGGCAAGATGTGTTTGCAGGCGTTGCCCGCCGTGGCGCGCGAGGCCTGGCCGCAGATCAAGGGGTTGGAGTTGTCGGTGGATGCCCACAACCTGGCGGCAATGGGGTTGTATCTGGGGGCAGGATGGGTGGATCGCGGTGAGGCGTACAAGGGTCGCGTAGGGTATGAGCGCCGGTTGAGCTTCAGGTTTAATCCATAGCGGCAATGTCACGTAAACATGACTTTTAAGCGTGCATGTCGTGTTTACGTGACATCGGGTGCAGTGTCAGCCCCGCTCCCCGATCGGCAGCCAGATTTCCACCGTCCCCGTGCCCTTCCTGGCATCGAAGTCCGCGCTATAGCGCTCGAAATCCGCGCCCATGACTTTGTAGCCCGAGTGCGGCAGCCATTCGAACATGATGCGCTCGTAGGTTTGCTCAAGCGCCTGCACCGGCCCGTAGTGGGGGAACACGGCATAGTTGAGTGGCGGAATTTCGATCACCTCGAAATTGCTTGGCACGTCTTTCCTGGCCGGGACTTCAACACCTGCCAGGTAATCGAATTCGCCGTGATGCGGGTTATGGCACACCCCGTAGGTCACACCGCCGACGCGCTTCTTGATGTCCTTGATGCAGGTATCGAACAACTCCCACAGCCGTGGGATATCGCCCACGGTGGCCTTCGAATATCGCCCTTGTACCCCGGCGATCACCAGGGCCTTACCGGCTTCCAGGCGTGACTCCAACGGTTGTTTTGTCTGCTGATCCATACGAACAGTCTCCTTCTTATGAGGGAACAAACCCGCATCGAGTATAGGGGCATATCCGCGTTGTACTCCATGTAGAAAAATTTCCTACGCATCTGGACAACTGGCCATCATCGCCCTTATTGTCTGCCCCGCAGGCCACCGCAGTGGCCGACGTCGCTCGGACGGTTCCGGGCGCTTACGTACCTCGAGGCAACAATGGCAGACCAAGGTTCGCCGCGCCGCTTTGCGCGCATAGATCGACTCCCCCCTTACGTTTTCAATATCACTGCCGAGCTGAAGATGGCTGCGCGTCGGCGCGGCGAAGACATCATCGACTTGAGCATGGGTAACCCTGACGGCGCCACGCCTCCTCATATCGTGGAGAAAATGGTCACCGTCGCCCAGCGTGAAGACACCCACGGCTACTCCACCTCCAAAGGCATTCCGCGCCTGCGCCGGGCGATTTCGCGCTGGTACAAGGACCGTTACGCGGTGGATATCGACCCTGAGTCCGAAGCCATCGTGACCATCGGTTCCAAGGAAGGCCTGGCGCACTTGATGCTGGCCACCCTGGACCAGGGCGATACCGTGCTGGTGCCCAACCCCAGCTACCCGATTCATATCTACGGCGCAGTGATTGCAGGTGCCCAGGTACGTTCGGTGCCGCTGATACCGGGCGTGGATTTCTTCGCTGAGCTGGAGCGCGCGATTCGCGGCTCGATCCCCAAGCCGAAGATGATGATCCTCGGCTTCCCGTCCAACCCGACCGCGCAGTGTGTGGAACTGGACTTCTTCGAACGGGTGATCGCCCTGGCCAAGCAGTACGACGTGCTGGTGGTGCACGACCTGGCCTACGCCGACATCGTCTACGACGGCTGGAAAGCCCCCTCGATCATGCAAGTGCCCGGCGCCAAGGACATTGCGGTGGAGTTTTTCACCCTGTCCAAGAGCTACAACATGGCCGGCTGGCGCATCGGCTTCATGGTAGGCAACCCGGAACTGGTCAACGCCCTGGCACGCATCAAGAGCTACCACGACTACGGCACCTTCACCCCGCTGCAAGTGGCGGCGATTGCAGCGCTGGAAGGCGACCAACAGTGCGTGAAGGACATCGCTGAACAGTACCGCCAGCGTCGCAATGTGCTGGTCAAAGGCCTGCATGAGCTGGGCTGGATGGTGGAGAACCCGAAGGCGTCGATGTACGTCTGGGCCAAGATTCCCGAGCAGTATGCCGCCATGGGCTCGCTGGAGTTTGCCAAGAAACTGTTATTGGAAGCGAAGGTGTGTGTGTCGCCGGGGATCGGTTTTGGTGAGTATGGCGATGATCATGTGCGCTTTGCGCTGATCGAAAACCAGGACCGGATTCGCCAGGCGGTGCGAGGCATTCGGGGGATGTTCAGGGCGGATGGGTTGGTCAGCAAAGCCTGACCTGATTTACCTGAAGAAACCCAATTAATGTGGGAGCTGGCTTGCCTGCGATGCAGACACCTCGGTGTTTCAGATGTACCGAGGTGATGCTATCGCAGGCAAGCCAGCTCCCACATTTTGATCGAGTTGCCGCCACTGCTTTTGTGGTGTGGCTTACACTACCAACGACAGCAACATGATGAAGATCAGCGCCACGATCGACAGAATGGTCTCCATCGCCGTCCAGGTCTTGAACGTCTCGGCCACGGTCATGTTGAAGTACTGCTTGACCAGCCAGAACCCCGCATCGTTGACGTGAGACAGGATCAACGAACCCGCGCCCGTCGCCAGTACCAGCAACTCGCGGTTAACCCCTGGGATCATGCCCACCACCGGCACCACAATGCCCGCGCCGGTAATGGTCGCAACCGTCGCCGAACCGGTGGCAATCCGAATCACCGCCGCCACCAGCCACGCCAGCAGGATCGGGTTGATCTGCGCGTTCACCGCCATATGGCCGATCACGTCGCCCACGCCGCTGGTCACCAGCATCTGTTTGAAACCACCACCGGCACCGATGATCAGGATGATCGCGGCGGTCGGCGCAAGGCTGGCGTCGAGCAACTTGAGGATCTGCTTGGAGTGGATACCCTGGCGATGGCCAAAGGTGTACAGCGACAACAGCAACGCCAGCAACAGTGCGGTGATCGGGTGGCCGATCATGTCCATCCAGTTACGCACCACGTTGCCTTCAGCGAACGCGATGTCGGCAAAGGTTTTGAGTAGCATCAGGAACACCGGCAGCAGCACGGTGACCAGAGTGATGCTGAAGCTCGGCAGGTCTTTGTTCTCCGGCTCGCGGGCCAGTTGGTCCACCAGTTCCTGGGACGGGTTGCCCGGGATGTACTTGGCGATGAACGTACCGAAAATCGGGCCGGCGATGATGGCGGTCGGCAGCGCAACGATCAGACCGTACAGGATGGTCTTGCCGATATCGGCACCGAACACGCCGATGGCCAGCAGCGGGCCCGGGTGCGGTGGCACCAGGCCGTGCACCGCCGACAAACCGGCCAGCAGCGGGATACCGATCTTGATCAGCGACACGCCGGTACGCCGGGCGACAATAAACACCAGCGGGATCAGCAATACAAAGCCGATCTCGAAGAACAGCGGGATGCCCACCAGGAACGCGGCGAACATCATGGCCCACTGGACCTTCTCTTTGCCGAAGGCGCGGATCAGGGTCTGGGCGATCTGATCGGCACCGCCGGACTCGGCCATCATCTTGCCGAGCATCGTGCCCAGCGCGAGGATGATGCCGACAAAGCCGAGCACCCCGCCGAAGCCGTCCTGGAACGCCTTGATGATCTTGTCCACGGGCATACCCGAGGTCAGGCCGAGGAAACCGGCCGCGATGATCAGTGCAATGAACGGGTGCACCTTGAACTTGGTGATCAGTACGATCAACCCGATGATAGTGACTACTGCATCTAGCAGCAGGTAAGACTCGTGGGACATGCCAAACATGGGGGGTCTCTCCTGTTTGTTGTTGTTATTAAAGCGGGTGTTGAACTTCCTGCCGGGGATAGCGCTATCTTTTCCGGCAAAAAATTAATGAGTAGGTTCAAAGCCGTGCTTGCGCCACCAGGTATTGGTCTGCTCGGCCAGCTCCTCGACGCTGTCTTCACTGGCGTTCAAGGCCAGGGTCAGCGGCTCGCCCTTGGGCGATTCAAGGGTGGCGAACTGGCTGTCGATCAGGCTTGCCGGCATGAAATGGCCGGGGCGGTGAGACACGCGGTCGGCGGCGACTTCGCGGGTCAGTTCCAGGAAGACAAAACCCAGGCCCGGCGCGGCTTCGCGCAAGTGGTCACGGTATTTTTTCTTCAGGGCCGAACAGGTCAGTACAGGATGCTCGCCCGCTTTCAACGCGCGGCGCAGTTCATCGCACAGGATGTCGAGCCAGCCGGCGCGGTCGTCGTCGTTGAGGGGGTGGCCGGCGCTCATCTTTTCGATGTTCGCGGCGGGGTGAAAGCTGTCGCCTTCAATGGCAGTGGCGCCGTTAAGGGCGCACAGGGCTTGGCTGACGCTGGACTTGCCACAGCCGGAAACACCCATGATGACCAGGGCGGTAACAGGTTGACTCATGAAACACCTCAGGACGCAGATAGCGCTACCTTTGCATAGCGTAAGGCTAGTGCAAAAACAGGCTTTTCCCGCGCCGACTTGTCATTTTTATGGAGTGACGCGTGCATCCGTTCCAACAGATTGACTTCAAGAGCTGGACAGGATCAGGCAACCCTTTATCCAAGAATTTGCAGCCCTTTGGAGACAGCGCTACCTTAGTGCCTCGATTTTTGTTTGGCAAGCTGCCTGATGACCTCTAAGAACGATAAAAATACCCGCACGACGGGCCGCCCCACCTTGAACGAAGTCGCCCGCCTGGCTGGCGTCAGTCCGATTACCGCCTCCCGTGCTTTGCGCGGTATCAGCACGGTCGCCACGGAGCTGGTAGAAAAGGTGCAACAGGCCGCCGCCGAACTGAGCTACGTGGTCAACCCCGCCGCCCGCGCCCTGGCCTCGGCGCAGAGCCATTCGGTGGTGGTGCTGGTGCCGTCACTGTCCAACCTGCTGTTTATCGAAACCCTGGAAGCTATTCATCAGGTACTGCGGCCCAAGGGCTTTGAAGTACTGATCGGCAACTCCCATTATTCGCGCGATGAAGAAGAAGACCTGCTGCGCAACTACATGGCCTATCAGCCGCGGGGATTGCTGCTGACCGGGTTTGACCGCACCGAAAGCGCGCGACGAATGGTCGAGGCCAGCAATGTGCCCTGTGTGTACATGATGGATCTGGACCCTAATGCCGGGGTGAACTGCGTGGGCTTCTCGCAACTGGCCGCTGGCGAGACCGCGGCGGCGCACTTGCTGTCCCGGGGGCGCAAGCGCCTGGCCTATATCGGCGCGCAGTTGGATCAGCGCACGTTGTTGCGCGGCGAAGGTTTCCGCCGCGCCTTGCAGCAGGCGGGCATGTACGACCCGGCGCTGGAGCTTTTGACACCACGTCCCTCCTCCGTGGGCCTGGGCGGCGAACTGTTCCTGCAATTGCTGGCAGCGCATCCGGATGTGGATGCGATCTTCTTCGGCAACGACGACCTGGCCCAGGGCGCCCTGCTCGAAGCCCTGCGCCATGGCATCAAGGTGCCTGAACGTGTGGCGGTGCTGGGCTTCAACGACCTGCCCGCTTCCTCATTCATGGTGCCGCGCCTGAGTAGCATCAGCACGCCACGGGAAGCCATCGGGCGTCGGGCGGCGGAGCATTTGCTGACGATCATGGCGGGCAACAAGGTGGCCAAGCCAGTGGTGGATATGGGGTTTGAGTTGCAGGTGCGCGAGAGCACCTGAACGTCGAGCTGAACGCACACAATGTGGGAGCAGGCAAGCCAGCTCCCACCTTTTTCTACCGTGCCCACTTGATAGGTAGGACAGCCGTAGGAAGCGGCTTACATTGCAGTAAGCGCCTTGCTCCGCTGCCTACGCTTACGTCAGAATCCGCCGGCTTGTGCGCCTCGGTGACGGTCTCTAAGGTTTGCCGGTCGCTGAATTTCTCGGTGATCGGGTTTAGTAGCCCGAGTTTGGTCACTCTAAGTGCATAAGCCTGCCCGCGTTAATGGCGGCTGTGCGTAGGGCACTTTCGGGTGCGCCGGCTTTGAGTGTCCACCGGTCTACTAACCTGCGTACAGCTGCCACCCTCGTTTAGTAGCGATACGGCGGCAGCCCATTCCAGGATGCTCTGATGATCAAAAAAATCGATCCGCCGCTAACCACCCTCTTCACGCTCATCCCCGATGTTTCCACTGAAACCCTGCTGGCCAACAGCTACGAAACCGTCTGCTCCGTCAGCACCTTACTGCTCGACCTGTCCGATGACCTCACCGGCAAACACCGTGATGTGGCCCTGGCCATTCATCAATTGAGCGAGCTGAGCGTATTGCTGGTGGGCAAGGCCATGGACCAGCACACACCACGCTGCTGAGGCAATCCACGATCCCTGTGGGAGCTGGCTTGCCTGCGATAGCGGCGCATCAGGCAGTACCTTCATTGACTGACACAGCGCTATCGCAGGCAAGCCAGCTCCCACATTTTCGACCGTGCCCGCTTCACACCCTCGCCGCTGTGCCCGGCGCCTGCTAGATTGGTCATTCTCCAAATGCCAGGGAAGCACCATGGGCCATTCACTGAAAATTTTGGGTCGCACCTCCTCCATCAACGTGCGCAAAGTACTCTGGACCTGCCAGGAACTGGGCATCGACTACGTGCGTGAGGACTGGGGCATCGGCTTCAAGCCCACCCAGTCCCCCGAGTTCCTCGCTTTGAACCCCAACGCGCAGGTGCCGGTGCTGATCGACGACCATGGCGTGCTGTGGGAGTCCAATACCATCTGTCGCTACCTTGTCGGCCTTTATCAGCGCCATGACTTGCTACCCGTTGAGCCTGCCTTGCGTGCACGGGTTGAACAGTGGATGGACTGGCAGGCCACCGAACTCAATCCTTCATGGGGCTATGTGTTCCACGCACTGGTGCGTAAGAACCCGGACTATCAGGACCCGCAACGCATCCAGGCGGGCGTGCAGGCCTGGAATGACAAGATGGCCTTGCTGGAACAACAGTTGACCAAGACCGGCGCCTACGTCGCGGGCGAAGAGTTCACCCTCGCTGACATCTTGATAGGCCTTTCGGTGCATCGGTGGCAGATGACACCCATGGAGCGGCCACCCTACCCCGCCATCGAGGCGTATTACCAACGCCTCAGCCAGCATGCCGGCTTCAAGACCTTCGCCCTCGACGGCCATGACTAAGCGAGCTATTGGGCCTCAGGCATGGTCATCACCATTGGTCTGAAAACCACTACCACCTGTCATATTTGACAGTAGACCTGTTTTTCATCTTCACCTATTCATAAGCCAGAGCAAGGCAATGCCTCGCTCATCCCTGAATATGGAGAAGCAGCCATGAGCGAGAAGATCGGTGAGTACGACAAAATTTCCGGCGTAATCGATGGGTGGGATACCACCTTTGTCACGTCCTTTGTCGCCCATTTGAACGGAGAGTCAGGTTTCAATTCGACAGTAGGAATCATGTCCGGATCTGGCTTGATAAAAATGAGCATCGACCAAAATATCAAGGCAGGTGAGACCTACGACATCGATGCAACGGGGAGTGATAAAAAAGTAAGGCTTGAGTTTGACGACACGCGACAAGGCGAGTCCGGCAACTATATGGCAACCAGTGGCAAATTCACCGTATTGAAACTGCAAGGCAATATGCTGTCAGCGTCCCTCCACTTTGAGGCGCAAACCGCGCAAGCCCCTCAAAAGAAGATGAGCTTCACCCAAGGCGTTTATGAGGTTGAGGACTTCAAGCACGTCTAGAACATCCACGCAGCGGGAGGGCCCCACTCCCGCCAGAAGCTGCCTGCCGATAGCAACCTTCGGCAGGACAGCCTTCGCGCCCTCGCGCGATAAACCTCTGAAACAGAGGCGCCGCGCGCAATTAATCGGCGAATGTACGGGCTACCGTCCGCAACTTAACAAACACCGCTTTCCGTTAGCCAGTTAAGATTCCAGGTGACCGACTATGGAATTTATTCATGTCCACACTCCCCGTCTCAGCTACGGACACCCTCGCCCCCCACCGAGCCGCCCACATCAGCGCCCGCATCGACCGCCTGCCCGCCGTCGCCACTATTTGGCGCCTGGTGGCGTTGCTCTCCATCGGCGGCTTTTTCGAGCTGTATGACTTGTTCCAAACCGCCTATATCAGCCCTGGCCTGATCAGCGACGGGATTTTTCATACCGGCAGCGAAGGTGTTTTCGGCTTCTCGGACCAGGCCGCTTTCGCCTCGGCCACATTCCTGGGCCTGTTCCTCGGCGCCAGCCTGCTCAGCCCCATCGCCGACCGCTTCGGGCGACGCGCGATCTTCACCTTTGCGCTGGTCTGGTACACGGTGGCAACGGTGCTGATGGGCATTCAGACCTCGGCCGTGGGCATTATCTGCATGCGCTTTCTGGTGGGCATTGGCCTTGGCATCGAACTGGTGACCATCGATGCCTATCTCTCGGAACTGGTACCTAAGCGCATGCGCAGTTCGGCGTTTGCCTTTGCATTTTTTATCCAGTTTCTGTCGGTACCGGCTGTGGCCTTGATGTCGTGGTGGCTGGTGCCACAGGCGCCGTTCGGTATCGCGGGCTGGCGCTGGGTGGTGCTCTCAAGTGCAGTGTTTGCGCTGTTTATCTGGCAACTGCGCAAGCGCCTGCCGGAGTCACCGCGCTGGCTTGCACAAAAGGGACGCTTCGAAGAGGCCGACACGATCCTGAACAACCTGGAGGCACGCTGCCAAAAGGATCATGGCAAGCCGCTGGACGAACCGGACCCCGAAGCCATCAGCGTGCAGGGCAATGGCCGTTTCGCCGATATCTGGCAGCCGCCCTACCGGCGACGCGCCTTGATGCTGATCGTGTTCCATGTATTCCAAGCCATCGGCTTCTTCGGCTTTGGCAACTGGCTGCCGGCCTTGCTCTCGGGCCAGGGTGTCAGCGTGACCCACAGCCTGCTCTACGCCTTTATCATCACCCTCGCCTACCCGCTCGGCCCGCTGCTGTTCGTCAAGGTGGCCAACCGCTTTGAGAACAAATGGCAAATTGTCGGCTCGGCCATGGGTGCAGTGATCTTCGGCAGCCTGTTTGCCCTGCAAACCACAGCGTTAGGGCTGATTTTCTGCGGGGTGATGATCACCTTCTGCAATGCCTGGCTGAGCTTCAGTTATCACTCCTATCAGAGCGAATTGTTCCCCACCAATATCCGTGCGCGAGCGGTCGGGTTCTGTTATTCGTTCAGCCGTTTGTCCACGGTGTTCAGTAGCCTGTTGATCGGCTTTATCCTCGAGCACCTTGGCACGCCGGGGGTGTTGGCGTTTATCGCCAGCAGCATGTTGATCGTGATGATTACCATCAGTTGGTTCGGGCCGCGTACGCGCAACCTGGCGCTGGAGAACATCGCTCACTGACGGCAACGGTTGGCCGCACAAGGAGAAGGCTTGCCGCGCCGACGACTCCCGCCCCAGTAAACACTGGGGAACGGCACCCGGCACAGTATTTGCTCCAGCTGTCGCACCGTCTGTTTTCATAGGTGACCGATCATGCTGGTTAACAACACTCAAGCGGCGTCGAACGTGCAACAGATCACGCGACCCGACATGGACCCCGCCAACGCCGCCGCCAGTGCGCTGTACAGCGGCGCTTTGCAGGCTGCGCAACACAGCGTCACAGTGCCGGCCGCGCAGAGGGAATTGGACAAGGCCAGCGATCGCATCGACGAAGCCTTCGCCAAGACCCGCGTGCAGTTACAGGCCACGACTAACGGGGCACGTACCGAGTTCACCGAATACATGAGCAGATCCCCGGCCGAACGTATTCGTGAACAGCTGCTCAAGGAACAAGGGCTGACCGAAGAGCAAGTGCAGGCGCTGCCCCAGGAAAAACAAGACGCCATCGCCAAACAAGTGGCCGAGCGCTTGAAAGAGCAGCAACAGCAGCAGGTTGCGGCGAAGGCCACTGCTTCGCCAGCCGAGACAGTGAAAGAAACCCTGGCCGCGATCTGAACCTGTGGGAGCTGGCTTGCCTGCGATAGCATCACCTCGGTTCATCTGATACACCGAGGTGTCTGTATCGCAGGCAAGCCAGCTCCCACACTGATCGGTCTAGCGGTCTGGCTCATGGAAGGTCAAGGGGCTTGAAGACAGCCTGCTGCACGTCGACTTTTTTCGGGATCAGGCCGTTGGCAAAAAACAGGTCGGCGGTGCGTTGCTGGTTGGCGATATCGATGGCCTCCAAGGGGCGGATCGGCTCAGGCGAGCGATGTTCGAAGTAGCTTTTGACCACCGCCGGTTGCAGGCCCAGGGTGCCGGCCATCAGCGTGATGCTCGCGTCGGGCTCATCAAGCGACAAGCGCTGCGCCTTGCCAAGCGTCTGGATAATCGTGGCGATGGCCTCTGGGTGCTGCTTGGCAAACGGGTGGTTGACCACGAAGAAACTGCCCGCAGGGTTCAACCCTTGCCCGTCCCGCAGCACGCGTGCCGAGCCGTCGATCACGGCGGCCGAGTAGTACGGGTCCCACACTACCCATGCGTCCACCTTGCCTTGTTCGAACGCGGCGCGGCCGTCGGAAGGCGACAGGTACACCACATTCACATCCTTCCACTGCAACCCGGCGTGCAGCAGGCTTTTGAGGAACAGGTTGTGTGCACTGGAGCCCTTGAGCAATGCCACGCGCTTGCCCTTGAGTTCGGCCACGTTCTGCACGGTGCTGGCCTTGGGCACCAGCACTGCTTCGGCCTTGCCCTCGTTGGGCTCGACGGCAAAATACTGCAAGTCGATCCCGGCCGCCTGGGCGAAGATCGGCGGTATATCACCAATATTGCCGATGTCCAGGCTGCCTGCGTTGAGCGCTTCGATCAGCGGCGGGCCACCGAGGAATTCGGTCCACTGCACCTGTGTACCGGGCAGTGCGGCTTCGAAGAGCTTGTGCTCACGGGCGAGCACCATGCTGACCGAGCTTTTCTGGTAGCCGATGCGCAGCGTGGAAGGTTCGGCCGCCGAGGTGGGTTGCGCCAGTACCGCCAATGCCAGCAGCGAACTGCCCAGCAGGTGTTTGATTGCTTTCATAAGTTGCCTCTTGGTGGTTCGATCAGATTCAAAGTGAGCACAGGAAGTGTGGGAGCTGGCTTGCCTGCGATGGCGGCCTGTCATGGCCAGAGGTGTTGGCTGGCTCACCGCTATCGCAGGCAAGCCAGCTCCCACATTTGATCGGGGTGGGATTCAAGTCCGGTAACAGCGCGGGCCATGTAGTCACTGACCGAGCGCTGGGAAATCCCCAGTTCGGCGGCGATCTGGGGGTACGTCAGGCCGTTGACGCGGGACAGCAGGAACGTCGCCTTGACCTTGGCCGGCAAGCGGTCGAGCGTCTGCTCGACGGCCTGCAGCGCTTCGAGCACTCGGGCCCTGCCCTCCGCGCAGGCCGCATCGTTATCCAGCGCAGCGAGGTAGGCACGCTCCAGGTCACGTCGACGCCACACCTGGTACACCAGGCGCTGGGCAATGGTGGTAAGCAATGCGCGGGGCTGTCGTATCGGCGCTACCTGAGGTGCACTCAAGAGCTGGACAAACGCGTCGACGGCGATGTCTTCGGCGTGGGCACGGGAGTTGAGGTAGCGGTGCAAACGGCTGCACAGCCAAGGGTAATGAATGCGAAACAGGGAGCCCACATAGTCGCTGTGAGCACGATCGGCGCCGGACATAGGGGCTCCTTCTGAGTAGGTTGCGCGGTATGTCCGGTGTTCCGGTGAAGCAATCCTAGCAAGGCTCCTTATGCTTTAATAATACTTAAAACGCATTTTTATATAACCTTATTGAAGTACCGAATAGCCGATGCTGGCGGCTTTGCGCTGGTAATCCAACACCACCTGATAGTCATCTTCGCTGGCAGGAAGCACAGCTCGCACACCGAGGGTTTGCGCCACCTGCGGCAGGTCCTGCAACGCCAGGTTCATCGCCTCACGAATCTGCGCCACCTGCCCATCGCTCAAGCCCAGCGCGCCTATGTAAGGCAAAGTCGGGCTCGGCGCGCTGCGGGTGATGACGCGCAGGCCCGCGACCTCTTCGGGGGCGAATCGGGCGAGGTAGTCGTAGGTGACGCTATCGATGGCGGCGAGGTCGGCGCGGCCTTCACGCAGCCAGCGCAAGCTCTCGCGGTGGGCGCCGCTGATGCCGACGCTGGCGAAGAACCGCCCGTCGCGCTGCAACGGCGCCAGACAGTGACGCAGCAGGTTCATGCCGCTGTTGGAGTCGTGGCCGTTGATCACGCCGCGGCTCTGGTAGAACTGCGTCAGGCGGGTACGCGGGTTGTCCGCGCGGGTCAACAGCAGGCTGCAATGTTCGCCGTGGCTGCTGTGGGCCAACTCGTAACGGGGGCGCCCAATGATGCGCACCTGGCCGCGCAGTTGGGTCATCAGCGGGTAGCCGCAGGTTTGGCTGACGAGCAATTGTGGCGCCAGCCACAGGCCGCGCAAGTCGAGGTGGTCGGCGTTAAGACGATGCAGCTTCAAGCGCTCAAGGATGCGCGCCAGCCAGTGTTGATTGGCCTGCTGGATAGGTTCGGGCGCAACGTACATGCGCAGGTCGGCGTAGTACTCACTCATGGTCGCCTCTCAGGCAAACGGGTGCCGGGGACTGTCGATGGCCTTGAGGCCGTGACGGCTGATCAACTGGCCGTAGCCTTGCACCAGGAAGCCACCGCTGCGCACCAGCCACTGCTCGCGCCGGGCACGGTACACCCTGGGCAGCAGGTACCACGGCAACTTTGGCAGATCGTGGTGCACCAGGTGCAGATTGTTGTTGAGAAACAGCCAGGCCCAGGGCCAGGACGCTTCGTTGAGCACTGTGCGGTGTTCCGGCCGCAGATGGGGGCGGTGCTCATAGTAGGAGCGGATCGAAGCCAGGGACAACGCTGGCACGCTGACCAGCAGCAGGTAATGCCACACCGCAAGCGCGCTGTAGGAGGCAATGAAACTCAGCATCAGCACAGTAACGGCGCCGTGAGCCAGCCACATCGGCCATACCTGGGGCAGGCGTTGAAACTCGTGACGGGCCAACCGGCCAATGGCCAACGGCGCAGCCAGCAGGAAGCGGCCAAGCACGGTCTTGGTCAGCCAATGCACGCCACGTTCGAACAGCGAGCTGTCGTCCCATTGCTGCTGATTGAGGTAGCGGCTTTCCGGGTCGATGCCCGGTAGGGTCAGGTTGTCGTCGTTGTGGTGCAACAAGTGGCTGTCGCGGTACAGCGTATAGGGATACCACACCGCGAAAGGCGCATAGCCGAGGAGTTTATTGAGCAACAACGAACGGGTCGGGTGGCCGTGGAGCAATTCGTGCTGCACCGATAGCCACAGGGTCACCAGCGGAATCAGCAGCAACATGCTCAGCCACAGGCCCAGCCACCGGCTGCCAAGGATCACCGCGAACCAGCCGGCATATACGCCGATCAACAGTAGCCAGGTCGGCCATTCGGTTCTTGCCACGAAGGTTGTCGCCAGGGCTTCGATTTCCCGGCGTTGGGTCGGATCAAGGTAATTGGCCATCGGCAGCTCAGAGCAGGTGTTTCCTGCTCTGTGCAATGAGGCGGGAAAATCTTGCAGATCGTTTAGTTCTAAGCGTGTAACTCAGTGACCGAACAGGCCTGCTTCGGATTTTTTGGTCTTCTTGTCCGCGCGTTTTTCATCGGCGGTCTTTGCCGGTTTTTTCTTGGCGGCTTTCTTTGAATCCATACCTTTGGCCATGATGCATGCTCCACTAACAGGGGATGTAGCACTGGGTATACCACCTATTGCCCGGCAGAAGGCGCTTATAATCCCCGGCCCTGGATAATGCTTGTCTGAACCCCATTGCACATCGAACCGCTGGCAGAGCCTCTGTGGCCACTGCTGAACAAGTTTTACCGCAACCACAATTCGTCGATGAAGGCACTCAAGGGCGGCCGCTTGTGGGTGGCGCGCGATAGCGACATCGTGGCGGGCTTGTGCTTGAGCCCGGTGGTGGGTGGGCAGTGGCTGACGGGGGTGTTTGTGGCGCCGACTTATCGTGGCCAGGGGCTCGCGGCGCGACTGGTTGAAGAGGCCGTGGCGGGTTGTGAGGGGACGGTCTGGTTGCTGTGCCATCCGGACCTGGAAGGGTTGTATCGGGGCATGGGGTTCAGCCAGGACACGGTTTTGCCGCAATCGCTGAGTGAACGGCTGGTGCGTTACAAGCGCAATAAGCCGATGATTGCGATGGGGCTCAATGCCCCAGTCCTGAATAAACACTGATCCCACAGTTGAACTGTGGGCTATTCGTCAGCCGTTGGGTCCAGCTCCGGGAACATCACTTCAATAAACCCGAATTTGCTGAAATCGGTAATCCGCGATGGGTACAACCGGCCGATCAAATGGTCGCACTCATGCTGCACCACCCGCGCATGGAAGCCGTCGGCAAAACGCACAATCGGCTCGCCCTTGGGGTCGAAACCTTCGTAGCGGATCTGCTGGTAACGGTTCACGGCGCCGCGCAGGCCGGGCACTGACAGGCAACCTTCATAGCCCTCTTCCAGTACCGGGCTAAGCGGTGTGATCAGCGGGTTGATCAGAATGGTCTGGGGTACCGGCGGCGCCTCCGGGTAGCGTTCGCTGGCCTCGAAACCAAAGATCACCAGTTGCAGGTCGACACCAATCTGCGGTGCAGCCAGGCCAACACCGCCTACGTGTTCCATGGTCTGGAACATATCGTCGATCAGTTGCCACAACTCGGGGCTGTCGAACATCTCCGGCGGTACCGGCGGGGCGATACGCAGCAGGCGCTCGTCGCCCATTTTCAGGATTTCACGGATCATTGTTCAGGCTCGGTAATGGGCTTGGAGTGGTCCCGGCCTAAGCCAGAGACGTGCTGTTTTTCAGTCGGGGCCGGTTCGCCGATTTCCTTCTGCCCGGGGTCCTTGCCTTCGGCAGACATGTGTTCGATCACGGCATTCATCTCCGCGCCGAGCAACAGCACGGCAGCGGAGATATAGAAATACAGGAGCAGGACAATAATCGCACCGATACTGCCATACATGGCGTTGTAGTCGGCGAAGGTTTTGACGTAGTAGCCAAAGCCGAGGGAGGCGACGATCCACACCACCACCGCCAATACCGAACCTGGGGTGATAAAGCGAAACTCCTGCTCGACATCCGGCATCACGTAATACATGAGTGCCACGGCGAACATCAGCAGGATCACGATCAATGGCCAGCGCAGGATAGTCCACAGGGTGACGACGAATTCCTGCATGCCGATCTGCCCGGCCAGCCACTCCATGACCTGCGGGCCGAGCACCATCAGCGCGGCAGCAGCCAGCAGCATGCCGGCGATGCCGACGGTGTAGAAAATCGACAGTGGAAAACGCTTCCAGATCGGCCGGCCCTCAACCACGTCGTAGGCGGCGTTCATGGCGCTCATCATAAGGCGCACGCCCGCGGAGGCCGTCCACAAGGCAATCACGATACCGACCGAGAGCAGCCCCCCCTTGGACTGCTGCAGTTGGTCGATCACCGGGTTGACTTGCTCTAGCGCCTGGGGCGGCAACACCAGTTCCGACTGCAGGCGCAGCCAGGTGAAGAAGTCAGGCAGGTGCAGGAAACCGATCAGGGCGATCAGGAACAGCAGAAAGGGGAACAACGAGAACAGCATCTGGTAGGCCAGTGCCGAGGCGTAAGTCGGCATCTCGTCATCGAGAAATTCAGTGACGGTGCGCATCAGCACCTTGTGCAGCTTGAGACCATCGAGTACCGGAAAAATCATAGCGTCTCCTTTCGCCGCAAAGAGATTGAGTTCATGGGCGACTCAGGGGCCGTTTTCTACATCAAAGTAGCCCATTTGGCGACTTTGAAACAATTTCGAAAGTTTAGTTGCAACACCGGATACAAAAACGGCCATCCGTGGATGGCCGTCGGGCTGCTGGGGGCTGCCCGCCAGGACGCGTTACTCAGTGGCTTTTTTCACTGCGTCCTTGGTCTTGCCCACTGCTTGCTGAGCTTCGCCTTTTTTCTCTTGGATCACGCCTTCAGCACGCAGTTTGTCATTGTCTGTGACTTTACCGACGCCTTGCTTGATGTTACCGACAGCTTCGTTCGCCAAGCCCTTTACCTTATCGGAAGTGCTGCTCATGGTATTACTCCTGATAACAATCAAATGGTTTTTGGTCACTACGTAGCGGTTGACCTGAAGCGCAACGGCAGAGTTTCAATTATTTTTGTACGAGCATTTCATCGAAAGCGGCAGGTTTGGCTTTATGTTTTATGTCCAACCCACGAGAATGCCCGGCACATTCAGGCTGCAACGCTGAATAACAGATCCCGTAGGAAGGTTATGAAACTCAATAAAGCACAGGCCATTGCCCGCAGAAACCAGGAACTGGGCGGTGCCGTACTCGGCGTCAACAACTGCCACTTCACCGACCTGGACCGCAAACGCAACATCTGGTGGTTCGACCTGCCGGTGGGGCGTATTGCCGTGGGCCAGTACGAGTGGATCCATCTGTTGATGCACAACGCCGACACCGACCAGTTGCTGCACCTTAAGGTGCCGACCGTGTTCCTGCGTGAAAAACTCGAGGGGCTGGTGGTGCGCAATGCGGGCAAGCGCAGGCCGGAGATTACCCTGGAGCTAAGCGCGGATAAGGACTCGTTCTTGAAGGACGTACGCCCCGCCGGTGCGGGTGTGAGCTTCGCGCAGTTCGCGCTGTAAGCCCGGTAACCCTGTGGGAGCGCGCTTGCCCGCGATGGCAGTGAGTCAGGCGATACAGCAGTGGCTGGTGTAGCGCTGTCGCAGGCAAGCCCGCTCCCACAGGAGGTAAGTGTTTGGCCAGCGCCCTCATAAAAAACCCCGCATCAGCGGGGTTTTTTATGGGTTACTTTTTAAGACCGAGTTTCTTCAGTTCTTCATCACGCAATTCACGCCGCAGGATCTTGCCCACGTTGGTGGTCGGCAACGCATCACGGAACTCCACGGCCTTGGGCACCTTGTAGCCGGTGACGTTGGCGCGCATGTGTTCCATCACCTGGTCCTTGGTCAGGGTGGCCCCTGGCTTGACCACGATGAACAACTTGATGTGCTCGCCGGATTTTTCATCCGGTACGCCGATGGCCGCACACTGCAGCACGCCCGGCAGGCCCGCCAGCACGTCTTCGAGCTCGTTGGGGTAGACGTTGAAGCCGGAGACCAGAATCATGTCCTTCTTGCGGTCGACGATACGCATGTAGCCGTCTGGCTGGATGATCGCGATGTCGCCGGTCTTCAGCCAGCCCTCGCTGTCGAGCATCTCGTCGGTGGCATCCTGGCGCTGCCAGTAGCCCTTCATCACTTGCGGACCTTTTACACACAGCTCGCCGGTTTCGCCCAGCGCCAGCTCGGTACCGTCGTCGGCGATGACTTTACACGCGGTGGAAGGCACCGGAATGCCAATGGTGCCGATCTGGATGTTCTGGATCGGGTTGACCGTGGCCACCGGGCTGGTTTCAGTCATGCCGTAGCCTTCGCAGATCGCGCAGCCGGTCACGGCCTTCCAACGCTCCGCCGCAGCCAGTTGCAACGCCATGCCGCCCGATAGGGTGACCTTCAGCGCAGAGAAGTCCAGCTTGCGGAAACCTTCGTTGTTGCACAGTGCCACGAACAGGGTGTTGAGGCCGACGAAGCCGCTGAACTTCCACTTCGACAGTTCCTTGACCATCGCCGGCAGGTCGCGCGGGTTGCTGATCAGGATGTTGTGGTTGCCGATCAGCATCATCGCCATGCAATGAAAGGTGAAGGCATAGATGTGGTAGAGCGGCAGCGGTGTGATCAGGATCTCGCAGCCTTCATTGAGGTTGGAGCCCATCAGCGCCTTGCATTGCAACATGTTGGCGACGAGGTTGCGGTGGGTCAGCATCGCGCCCTTGGCCACGCCGGTGGTACCGCCGGTGTATTGCAACACGGCCACATCGCCGCTGGCCGGGCTGGCATCGTTGACCGGCTGGCCATGGCCCTTGGCGAGTACGTCGTTGAACTTGATGGCCTGGGGCAGATGATAGGCCGGGACCATTTTCTTCACGTACTTGATCACGCTGTTGATCAGCACGCGCTTGAACGGCGAGAGCAGGTCGGCAACTTCGGTGACGATCACGTGCTTGACGGCGGTCTTGGGCACGACTTTTTCAGCCAGGTGCGCCATGTTGGCCAGGCAAACCAGGGCCTTGGCCCCCGAATCATTGAATTGGTGTTCCATCTCCCGCGCGGTGTACAGCGGGTTGGTGTTGACCACGATCAGGCCGGCGCGGATGGCACCGAATACAGCGACGGGGTATTGCAGAACGTTGGGCAGTTGCACAGCGATTCGATCGCCAGGCTTCAAGTCGGTATGCTGTTGCAGATACGCGGCGAATGCGCCGGACAATTCGTACAGTTCACCGTAGGTGATTGTCTTGCCCAGGTTGCTGAAAGCCGGTTTGTTGGCGAAGCGCTGGCAGGACTGCTTCAGTACCGCCTGAATATTCGGATACTCGTCTGGATTGATCTGTGCAGCAATCCCGGCGGGGTACTTATCCTTCCAAAAGTCTTCATTCATGGAAGCCCACTCCTCAGCGACGCGAATTCATCATCGCATTTGATGCGATTATTATTGGTGTATGTTTTTAGGTGAGTCTGGCGCTTTCAAGCAGGCCTAGAAGTCACAAAGCGCGCCGAGAGTAGCAGCTTTGCCAAGGGCCGCCTAGAGCCAAAAGAGGGCCCTACAGTCATAAACATGACTCAAGAATATCTAATGGTCACTTTTAGAGCAAAAATTCTATAACGCCAGAAATGGCTCTAGAACAAGCTCTCAAGGGTGCTATATGACAATGTGGGAGCTGGCTTGCCTGCGATAGCGGTGGATCAGTCAATTCAACAGGTGACTGAAACACCGCTATCGCCGGCAAGCCAGCTCCCACATTTTTTGTACCCGGTTTCAACTCAAGCGATGTCGCGCAGCTCGCGGCGCAAAATTTTGCCCACAGGCGTCATCGGCAACGACTCCCTCAACACAATATGCTTGGGCACCTTGTAGCCGGTGAAGTTGGCCTTGCAGTACGCCTTCAGCTCCTCGAGGCTCACCCCCTGGGCCCGTGCCACCACGAACAGCTTCACCGCCTCCCCCGTGCGCTCGTCCGGCACGCCGATCACGGCGCAGTTGGCCACGGCCGGGTGGGCCATGATCACGTCTTCGATTTCGTTGGGGTACACGTTGAAACCCGAGACGATGATCAAATCCTTCTTGCGATCCACAATACTGATGTAGCCATCGGTGTCGATCACCGCAATGTCACCGGTCTTCAACCAGCCATCGGCGTCCAGGGTTTCGGCGGTGGCGGCCGGTTGCTGCCAGTAGCCCTTCATCACTTGCGGGCCCTGGATGCACAGCTCGCCGCGCTCGCCCAACGGCAGTTCTTGCCCCAGGTCATCCACGACCCTCATCGCCGTACCCGGCACCGGGATGCCCACGGTACCCAGGCGCGACAGGCCGCCGTAGGGGTTGGTACTGGCCACTGGCGAGGTTTCGGTGAGGCCGTAGCCTTCGCCGATGGCGCAACCGGTCAGCGCCTTCCAGCGTTCCGCCGTGGCCTTGACCAGGGCGGTGCCGCCGGAGTTGGTGATCTTCAGGTGGGAGAAATCCAGGTTCTTGAAATCCGGGTGGTCCATCAGCGCCACAAACAGCGTGTTCAGCCCCAACAGGCCGGAGAACTGCCACTGCTTGAGCTCCTTGATAAACCCGCCGATGTCCCGTGGGTTGGTGATCAGCACGTTGTGGTTGCCGGAGACCATCATGCACATGCAATTGGCCGTGAATGCATAGATGTGGTACAGCGGCAGCGGTGCAATCATCACCTCCTGCCCTTCCTTGATCAGCGGATGGCCGTCGTCGCCCAGTTGCGACATGCACGCCCGCACCTGCTGCATATTCGCCACCAGGTTGCCGTGGGTGAGCATCGCGCCCTTGGCCAGGCCGGTGGTGCCGCCGGTGTATTGCAGCACGGCGACGTCGTCCAGGGTCACCGGATGGCGCGTCACCCCAAGGCCCGCGCCCATGCGCAGGGCGCGCTTGAACGACACTGCTCGCGGCAGGTGGTAGGCCGGAACCATCTTCTTCACCTTGTCGACCACGGTGTTGACCAGCCAGCCTTTGGCGGCGGGCATGAAATCGCCCATCCTGGCTTCGATCAGGTAGTCGATCTCGGTGTCGGTGCATACCTCCTGCACCCGCGAACCGAACAGGTTGAGGTAGACCAGCGCGCGCACACCGGCGTCCTTGAACTGGTGGCGCATCTCGCGCGGGGTATACAGCGGGTTGGTGTTGACCACGATCAGCCCGGCGCGCAGTGCGCCGAACACCGCCACCGGGTAATGCAGCACGTTGGGCAGCTGCACCGCGATGCGCTCGCCGGGCTTGAGGTCGGTGTGCTGCTGCAGGTAACCGGCAAACGCCGCACTCTGGCGTTCAAGTTCTGCGTAGGTGAGGGTAATGCCCATGCTGCTGAATGCCGGACGGTCGGCAAAGGTCTTGCAGGAACGCTCGAACACCTCGATCACCGACTTGTAGGTGCTGAGGTCGATGGCATTGGGGACTCCCGCCGCGCGTTTGTCATTCCAGAAATCAGGTTGCATTATTCTTGTCCTCTTTACCTGAGTGTGTCCGGCCGCTGCCATGCAGATGTGCAGCAATAAGAAGCGGAGCTTTGGGGAAGTTAGCAGCTATGGCCAAACAGGCAAGACGCTGAACTGTGTCATTGATTGTATGAATCTTGTACCTAAGGCGTAGGCAGATACCCCGCCCCACGCCGGATGAGCTATACAATGCAACCACCCTGAGCAAAGGAAGCCGCCATGAACCACAGCACCTTCTGGCTGACCGCGAACGACCACACCCGTCTGTACGTCAACCAATGGCTGCCCGACGGGCCACCCAGGGCCGTGGTGATGATCTCCCATGGCATGGCCGAGCATGGCGGCCGCTATGCGCGCCTGGCGCAGGCATTGTGTGCAGCAGGCCTGGGTGTGTATGCGCTGGACCAGCGCGGGCATGGCCGCACTGCAGAGGCCGGCACTATTGGGCTATATGCTGAAACGGATGGCTGGAACAAAGTAGTGGGCGATCTGGCCAGCCTCAATCAGCACATCGGCCAACAGCATCCCGGGCTGCCGATCATCCTGCTGGGCCACAGCATGGGCAGCTATATCTCCCAGGCGTACTTGCTGCATCACAGTGCCAGCTTGCATGGCGCAATACTCAGCGGCTCGAATTTCCAGCCGGTGGCCCTCTACCGTGCAGCGCAAATCATCGCGCGCATCGAGCGAGCGCGCCAAGGCCTGCGAGGGCGCAGTGCGTTGATCGACTTCCTGTCGTTCGGCTCATTCAACAAAGCCTTCAAGCCCAACCGCACCAAATTCGACTGGCTCAGCCGCGACCCGGTTGAAGTGGATAACTACATCAACGACCCACTCTGTGGCTTTCGTTGCACCAATCAACTGTGGATCGACCTGCTGGGCGGCTTGCAGCAGATCAGCAAAGTCTCCAACCTGGCGCAGATCGATCCTGGCCTGCCGATCCTGGTGATGGGCGGCGATTGTGATCCGGTGAGTGAAGGCAAGCGTCTCAAGGACCTGGCCCACGCCCTGCGTGAAGCCGGTTGCCAGGACGTGCAATTGACGCTCTACCCGCAGGCGCGCCATGAAGTGTTCAACGAAACCAACCGCGATGAAGTCACCGCCGACCTGCTGGCCTGGCTCGACCAGGCGCTGGCGTTGCGCAGGCCCACCCGCTGCGAATAGTTTTTGCTTTAAAATCAGCCGATTAATTACCGTTAAGCCACAGGATGCACCTTGAGATGACCCAGGTAACCAACACCCCGTACGAAGCGCTTGAAGTGGGCCAGACTGCCAGCTTCAGCAAAACCGTCGAAGAGCGCGATATCCAGCTGTTCGCCGCCATGTCGGGTGACCACAACCCGGTGCACCTGGACGCTGAATACGCCAAGGCGACCATGTTCAAGGAGCGGATTGCCCACGGCATGTTCAGCGGTGCACTGATCAGCGCCGCGGTGGCCTGCGAGCTGCCTGGGCCGGGCACGATTTACATCGGCCAGCAGATGACCTTTCAGAAGCCGGTGAAGATCGGCGACACCCTGACCGTGCGCTTGGAAATCCTCGAGAAACTGCCGAAGTTTCGCGTGCGCATTGCCACTCGGGTGTTCAACCAGCGCGATGAGTTGGTGGTAGATGGCGAGGCAGAGATTCTGGCACCGCGTAAGCAGCAAGTCGTGACCTTGACCGAATTGCCGCCGATCAGCATCGGCTGACATTCACGCAGTACCAATGTGGGAGGGGGCTTGCCCCCCGATAGCGCAAGTCAAGTCACAGCTGCAGTGACTGATACTCCGCCATCGGGGGCAAGCCCCCTCCCACATTCTTCAGAACATTTCCAACAAAGGGCTTACGACTGAGCGCGAGCCTGGTTACGCAGGGCTTTTACCTGGTCGTGGTTGCGCTGTACACCGTGGTACTGACGCTCAACCAAGTCACGAATGCCCACCAGGTTGTGCTTGTTGATCTTCTCGATCGCTTCCTTGTAAGCCTTCAGTGCGTGGTCTTCACCGCGCTCGGCTTCGTTCAGTACGGCCTCTTCATCCTTGCCAGTGACCATCGACTTCACGTCGACCCAGCCACGGTGCAGGGCGCCGGCCATGCTGCCGGAATCCTCAGGATCGCCACCCAAGGCACGCACAGCCGTTTTCAGTTCTTCGGCAGCGGTACCGCAATCAACGGCACGCTTGGCAAACAGTGCCTTGAGTTCTGGATGCTTGATGTCTTCAGCGCATTCCTTGAAACCCTTTTGGCCGTCGATGCTGGTCTCGATCAGGTCGTTCAGTACGGAGATCGATTCTTTGTTGATATCAGTCATTTTTCAATTCCTTGTACGGGTTAGAAGGTTGACTTGGTTATTGCAGCGCCCGTGCCAGGTTTTCAAAAATTATTTTTATGATTGATTTCAATAAGTTACGAATTATTGAACCATCTGTATCTTGGTTATTTGCATGATCTGTCATTTGGCCTTCATGCAGAATGCCTGTATTTTCGAAAGCCTGGCCTGAACCCTGCGACGCTCATGAATCCCGAAAAACTCGAACTGCTCATCACCCGCCAAATGCCCTTCGGCAAATACAAAGGCCGGATCATTGCCGACCTGCCTGGGCCCTACCTGAATTGGTTCGCCCGTGAAGGTTTCCCCCACGGGGAACTGGGCGGTTTACTGGCCTTGATGCAGGAGATCGACCACAACGGCCTGTCCGAATTGCTCGAACCGCTGCGCGCCAAACACGGTAAACCTGCCCCCCGCCACTAAAGAGATTCGCCTTGCCAAGGGATGCTGATAACGAAGCGCACTGGCACGCCATCGCCCAGCGCTATGAATGTGAGCCCGGCCCGATCAACCTGGAAAACGGCTACTTCGGGCGTATGAGCCGGGCGGTGCAGGCCCAGTACCTTGAGCACATCAGCTTTATCAACCGCAGCAACGCGGTGCATGTGCGCCAGCGCTTTGAGCAGGGTGAAAACAACGAGTTACGCCGCCAGTTGGCCGGGTTGATTGACGTCGACCCGGAGTCGGTCGCGTTTACCCGTAACGCCACCGAAGCCTTGCAGTCGCTGATCCGCAACTACAACCGCCTGCAACCGGGCGACCAAGTGCTGATCAGCGATCTGGAATACGACACGGTCAAAGGCGCCATGCGCTGGCTGGCAGCGACTCGCGGCGTGGAAGTGATAGAGGTGGCCCACACCCACCCGGCCAGTTTCGACAGCCTGGTGCACACTTACCACGACGCCTTCGCGCAGTACCCGCGCCTGAAGCTCATGGCCTTGACCCATGTAACCCATCGCACCGGGCTGGTCATGCCGGTTGCGGCCATTGCCAAGGCCGCACGCGAACGCGCAATCGACGTGATCCTCGACGGCGCCCACGCCTTGGGCCAGGTCGAATTCAACCTGGCCGAACTGGGCATTCAGTTCGCAGGCTTCAACCTGCATAAATGGATCGGCGCACCGCTGACCCTGGGCTTTTTGTACATCGCACCGGAGCGCCTGGCCGATATCGACCCGGACATGGGTGAGTTCCACTACCCGACCACGGATGTACGAGCGCGTACGTCCTACAGCACGCCGAACTTCCCAGCACTAATGACCTTGCCCCTGGTGTTTGAAGAGCATCGGCAATTGGGTGGCGCCGCGGCCAAGGGCGCACGCGTCAATCACCTGCGCAACCTGTGGGTGAACCAGGTACGGCCGTTGGCGGGAATTGAAGTGCTGACTTCGGATGACCCACGACTGTATTGCGGGATCACCGCCTTCAAGTTCATCGGGCGTGATCAGCAGACGATGGCGGACAGGTTGCTCAAGGAGCACAGCCTGTTCACCACTACGCGCACGGGGGCGGCGTTTGGCACCTGTATTCGGGTGACGCCCGGGTTGGTGACGTCAGCGGCGGACATCAATGCGCTGGTCCACGCAATCACCAGACTAAACACCGATTAAAATTGTGGGAGCTGGCTTGCCTGCGATAACGGTGTATCAGCCAAAGATGGGCTAACTGATAAATAGCTATCGCAGGCAAGCCAGCTCCCACCTTCAGAGCGGCGATGTGCTTGAGGTTTTTCTACAGGCAAAAAAAAGCGGCACACCGACCAAGTGCGCCGCAAAAATGCCGTTAAGCACAGCAACAACGATTCGATAAATCCGTTCAGTCCAGCAGCGCCAGCGCCTGGGCAGTGACTTCCTGGATACGCGCCCAGTCGCCGTTCTTGACCCACTCCGGATCCAGCATCCAGCTGCCCCCCACGCACATCACGTTTTTCAACGCCATGTAGCTCTTGATGTTGGCTGGGCCAACACCGCCAGTCGGGCAGAATTTGACTTCGCCGAATGGGCCGCCGAGCGCCTTGATGGCAGCAACACCACCGCTGACTTCAGCCGGGAACAGTTTGAAGCGGCGATAACCCAGGCCGTAGCCTTCCATGATGCCGGAGGCGTTGCTGATGCCCGGCAGCAGCGGGATCGGGCTGTGCACCGAGGCTTCCAGCAGGTCGCGGGTGATGCCAGGGGTGACGATAAATTGCGAGCCCGCCACTTCGGCCGCTTCGAGCATGTGACGATCGAGCACGGTACCGGCACCGGTGCACAGCTCAGGACGTTGCTCGCGCAAGACCTGAATGGCCTTGAGGCCGAACTCGGAACGCAGGGTCACTTCCAGCGCGGTCAAACCGCCAGCGGCCAGGGCGTCGGCCAACGGCAGGATGTCCTGTTCGCGGGCGATGGTGATCACCGGCAGGATCCGCGCCTTGGCGCAGAGGCTGTCGATCAAGGCAACTTTATCCGCCATGGACACGGTCGATTGGGGGCTTTTCATAGCGGCTGATCCTTGGCTCATGGGCACCAGTAAATCTCTAGAGTAGGTTGCAAAAACGCGCGAATCGGCATGGCAGCAACATCGTTGCTGGCCAGGGCGGCGCTCAAGGTGGTCAATTTCGAACTGCCGGAAATCGACAGCACGGTGTAGTTGGCCGTCGCCAACAGCGCGCGACTCATGGTCAGGCGCTGGTGCGGCACGGTCGGTGCCAGCATCGGCCAGCAACGGCGGGTACCGTCGGGCTTCAGGGCTTCAGCCAGGTTGGGACTGTTGGGGAACAGCGAGGCAGTGTGACCGTCATCGCCCATGCCCAGCACCAGCACATCAATGGCAGGCAGCTCGGCCAGCAGGCGATCGGCCTGCTCGGCAGCGTCTTCAAGGTTGGCGGCAGGGCTGTACAGGCTCAAGAACTTCGCCTTGGCCGCCGGGCCTTGCAGCAAGTGTTGCTTCAACAAGCCGGCATTGCTGTCCGCGTGTTCGACCGGCACCCAGCGCTCATCGGCCAGGGTGATGATGACCTTGGACCAGTCCAGGCCCTGCTTGGCCAGGTTCTGGAAAAACGCCACGGGGCTGCGGCCACCGGACACCACCAACGTCGCCTCGCCACGGGCACTGATGGCCGCGCGCAGTTGTTCGGCCACGTCATTGGCAAGGCCATCGGCCAGCAGCGCAGGCGTACGGTACTCATGGGCAGTGACGCCCTGAGGCAGTTTCAATTCAGATATCGCCATACCACGACCTCCCATCCCGCGTAATCAGTGCAATGGAGCTCATCGGCCCCCAGGACCCCGCCGCATACGGCTTAGGCGCATCACCGGATTTTTTCCACCCGGCGATCAACTGGTCACACCACTTCCACGCGGCTTCGATTTCATCTTTGCGAACAAACAGGTTCTGATTGCCGCGCATCACTTCCAGCAACAATCGCTCGTAGGCATCGGGGATGCGTGCGCTGCGATAGGTGTCGGAAAAATTCAATTGCAGTGGCCCGCTGCGCAGTTGCATGCCTTTGTCCAGGCCCTGTTCCTTGGTCATCACACGCAGGGAAATACCTTCGTCCGGCTGCAGGCGGATGATCAGCTTGTTGCTGATCTGCAAGCGCTGCTCGGGGGCGAAGATATAGTGGGATGGTTCCTTGAAATGGATGACGATCTGCGACAGCTTTTGCGGCATGCGCTTGCCGGTACGCAGGTAGAACGGCACCCCGGCCCAACGCCAGTTGCGGATATCGGCACGCAGGGCGACGAAGGTTTCGGTGTCGCTCTGGGTGTTGGAATTGTCTTCTTCCAGGTAACCCGGCACGGCTTTACCAGCGCTGTAGCCGGCGATGTACTGGCCACGGACTACTTGGGTGGTCAGGCCTTCGGGGCTGATCGGCGCCAGGGCCTTGAGCACCTTGACCTTCTCGTCACGGATGCTGTCGGCGGACAGGTCGGCCGGCGGGTCCATGGCAATCAGGCACAGCAGCTGCAACAGGTGGTTCTGGATCATGTCGCGCAGCTGGCCGGCCTTGTCGAAGTAACCCCAACGACCTTCGATGCCGACCTGCTCGGCCACGGTGATTTCCACGTGGGAGATGTAGTTCTGGTTCCACTGGGTTTCGAACAGGCTGTTGGCGAAACGCAGGGCAATCAGGTTCTGCACCGTCTCTTTGCCCAGGTAGTGGTCGATGCGGTAGGTGCGGTTTTCCGGGAAAAACTGCGCCACGGCGTCGTTGACCTTGCGCGATGACTCCAGGTCCGAACCGATGGGTTTTTCCAGCACTACGCGGGTATTTTCCGCCAGGCCAACCTTGGACAGGTTTTCGCAGATCGCGCCGTACACCGCCGCCGGGGTGGCGAAGTAGGCAATCAGGCGTTGATCGCTGCCGGCTTTTTCGGCCAGGGCAACGTAGTCGTCAGCCTTCATGAAGTCGACATGCACATACGAAAGGCGCGCGAGGAAACGCTGGGCCACGGCCTCGTCGAGTTCCTTGCCGACGTATTTACGCAATTCTTTTTCGATATGGGCCAGGTGTTGCTGCTCGGAGCCGGCTTCACGGGCCAGGGCCAGGATGCGTGTGTCGTCGTGCAGCAACCCGGCGCCATCGAGTTGATAAAGGGCAGGAAATAACTTGCGCAGCGCCAGATCACCCAAGGCGCCAAACAGGGCAAAGGTGCAGGGTTCCACGGTTATCGAAGGCATGATGTTTGTTCTTTTATCAAGTTAAGCTACAAATACCTTTTTTCAAGGCATCACTCAAGGAAAAATGTAGTAATAACCACAACATTTTCCCGAAATACGCATTGCGAGTGGTGGTGTTCAGCTACCCTCAGTAGGATAGGCCACCGCGAAAAGCCACTCATCGATTGGTTGCCGCCTTTTTATTTGCATCGTCGCCCGAAGGAAAGACTGAATGGACCGCGTGCGAAATCTTCTGGAACAGATCCGGAACCGCCTCGAAGAATTGAACAAGGCCGAGCGCAAAGTCGCTGAAGTGATCCTGCTCAACCCGCAGCAGGCCACACGCTTCTCGATCGCCGCCCTCGCCCAGGCCGCCTCGGTCAGTGAACCGACGGTCAACCGCTTCTGCCGTTCGTTCGGTGTCAGCGGTTACCCTGAACTCAAATTGCAGTTGGCGCAAAGCCTGGCCAGTGGCGCCGCGTATGTCAGCCGCGCCGTGGAGGCCGATGATAACCCCGAGGCCTACACCCAGAAGATCTTTGGCAGCGCCATTGCCTCCTTGGACAGTGCCTGCCAGGCCCTGGACCCGGCGCTGATCAGCAAGGCCGTGGACTTGTTGATCCAGGCACGGCAGATCCACTTCTTTGGCCTCGGCGCTTCAGCCCCGGTGGCCATGGATGCGTTGCACAAGTTCTTCCGCTTCAACCTGGCAGTGACCGCCCACGCCGACGTGCTGATGCAACGCATGATCGCCTCGGTGGCGCACACCGGTGAGTTGTTCGTGATCATTTCCTACACCGGCCGTACCCGCGAACTGGTGGAAGTGGCGCGTATCGCTCGGGAAAACGGTGCGTCGGTGCTGGGCGTGACCGCCGAAAACTCGCCGCTGGCCAAAGCCAGTACGGTGAGCCTGAACATCCCGCTGCCGGAAGACACGGATATCTACATGCCGATGACTTCTCGGATTATCCAATTGACGGTATTGGACGTGTTGGCAACGGGTATGACCCTGCGTCGCGGAGTGGATTTCCAGCCGCATTTGCGCAAGATCAAAGAGAGCTTGAATGACAGCCGATATCCGGTGGGGGATGAGTTCAACTAGCAGGCAGCTCTACCAGCAGTACCGGCGCTATCGCAGGCAAGCCAGCTCCCACATTTGGAATGCATTCCCCTGTGGGAGCTGGCTTGCCTGCGATAGCGCCATCAGCCACACCGCTAAACCGCTGCCCTGGCCTGCAAACTCAAATGCGCCCTCTCCCCCGGCGCCAGGCTCGCCGCCGCCATCGCCGCCTCCACACACACAAACCCCGACGCTTCGTTAAAGCTCACGCCCAACAGCGGCCGGCTGCCCGGGTGCCACACCACCGTGTCGGCGCTGTCGCCGGTGTCGATGCACAGTTCACGCTGCCAGGCGTGGTCCTTGAGCTGCAGTTCGCCCTCATGCTGGAACACCCGCTGGCATCCGCCATCGACCCGCAATTCGCCTTCCTGCTGGCAAACCTGGCGATTGAGCTGGTCATAACCCTGCGCCCCTTCGAGCCCAGACAGCGCTACCTCGTCAACGTGACCAATACGCCAGTAAGCGTGCAATGCATGGCTCAACTGGCACGGCAGCTCGTCGTGATGCTCGGTGCTCAGGCGCAGTTCCAGGGTTTCGCCCAAGTGTGCGTGCAAGTCCACTTGCCAGTCGCACAGTTGCAATTGCCAGTGCAGGCGCACGCCGTCATCGTCAGTGCTGCTATCGAGCAGTTTCCAGTCGATCAAGCGGGCCCAACCGTGGGAAGGCCAGGCATTTTCGCTGGGGTGACGGCCATACCACGGCCAGCACACCGGTACGCCACCACGGATAGCCCCGACTTGCGGCCATTTGGCGGCACACCACAGCCACGGCTTTTGGCCGGTGGGTTGAAAGTGCAGCAATTGCGCACCCTGGCGACTGAACACCGCCTGGCACAGCGGATGGTCGATCACCAACACATCGCGCATCTGAAAGCGCTCCCAGGCGAACACCGGACGCTCGCGCAGGGATTTGAAAAAGCGTTGCAGCGGTTGCTCGTGCATGTGCCAGGTCCCGAATATCACAGTGCCACGCAAAAAAAAGCGGATAGCCATGGCTACCCGCAAATGCGCACAGAGAGAGGAGCTTATCGCAACAGCGTTAGAACGTAGACTGAATTTTCAGGCCCGCTACCAGCGCGTTGTCGACTTTATCCACGCCGCCAGGCTGGACAACGTACTGCAGGTTCGGACGCACAGTCAGCCAGTTGGTGACGTGGAAACCGTAGTTGAGTTCGACGTTGTACTCAGTCTCACGAATCGGCGTGTACAGCGGATTGTCGTAGTCGCTCACGCCCCTGGCGTCGTTGAGCAGCTCCGAGTTTTTCTTCACATCATTGTTGACATGCAGGCGAGCGACGCCAATGCCGACGTCATCTTTTGGACGCGCGTCGAATGGGCCTTTGTACACGAGCATCAACGACTGGTAGTTGTCGACCAGGTTGGTTTCCTTGTCATGGAAGGTCGCGTTGGCGGCAATGTTCAAACCACGGGAAGCGTCGCCGTTATGGGTGGTGAGTTGCTGTTGCGCAACGAACCAGTAGCCTTTCTTGCTGCTGCGGGTACGGAAGTCGGCGCCGCTGAGGACCGCATCGTTACCGTTGACGTCTTCACGTACATCCGGAGCATCGGCCGCACTTTTATAGAAACCCACACGGTATTCGCCCGGCAGGTTATTAACCTTCGGCGACCAGACCAATTCCACCGGAATCACGGTGCCCTTGGTACCACTGCCGCTGAGTTTGAAGCCGTTGCCGTGCTCCAGCTGCGACGGGTTCTGGTTGTAGGCACCGATTTGCGCATACAGCTCAGGCGTGATGTTGTATTTCACGCGGATAGCGGCCTGGGCGACCGGCCAGTTGTACCAGGTATTGACGTAGTTACCGACCTGGGAGCCGCAGAACGACAGGTTCTGGAAGTCGCAAGGGAAGGTGTTGAAGTCTTCGCCTTCACCGAAGTAACCGAGCTTCACGTCCAGCTTGTTGTCGAACATCTGGTGCTGAATCCAGAACTGGGTCAAACGCACCATATGGCCACGGCCATACACTTCTTGCGACGAACTCAAGGTGCCGGCACGCGGATCGCCAATGCGGTCATTGGAGATATTTTCGCCATTACGGTTGGTCAACTGGATCTTGGCCTGGGTGTTATCCCAGCCCCACAGTTTTTGCAGGTCCAGTGCCACGCCCAGACCGAACTGGTCGGAGTAACGACCGGTCTTGTCGTCGTTGTAGCCGCCGTGGGCGTTGTAGCCCATCTCGCCCACGTAGTCGGCCTTGATGTCGATACCTTGCTCGATCAGCTTGGTACGCTCGCCGCCCCAATCGCCGGTCATCCACTTGGAATCAGCGCTGAATGCATCGGCCGCCATCGCATTGGCGGACAATACAAGGGCTGCTGCCGCTGACAGTTGGCAGATCAGCCGGGTGTTGTTGTGTTGCTTTTTCATCCCTACATCCTCGTCTTTATTGTTATTAAACTGTTTTTATCTAACGCGGGTTACATTTTTTAATTAAAACAATCACTTATCTTGCTTAACGGCCCTTGAACTGGGTCACATTGTCGGCATGCCCCTGTGCCGGCAATGAAGCCACTGCGCCCAACCGCTCACCGGTCTTGGCGTCAAACAGCAATACCTTGGCCGGGTCGAACTGCAAGGTCAGGGTCTCGCCCACTTGCGGTGCCACGTCCGGCGCCAAACGGCAGCAGACCTTGGTGTCGTTGAGCTGCACAAACACCAGGGTGTCCGGGCCGGTCGGCTCGGTGACCTGGACTTCGGCACGAATGCTCGACGAGCCATTACCCTCGCCCGCTGCCAGCACGATCTGCTCCGGGCGCAGGCCCAGGATCACATCGCGGTCTTCCAGCCCGGCGTCATTCATGCCCAACGCCAACTCGCAACGGGCCTGGCCACTGTCGAGCACCGCCACCAGATCACCGTTCTGGCGTTTTAGGCGCATGGGAACGAAGTTCATCGGTGGTGAACCGATAAAGCTTGCCACAAACAGGTTGGCAGGGTCGTTGTAAATTTCTTTTGGCGTGCCGAATTGCTGGATGATCCCGTCCTTCATCACCGCCACTTTGTCGCCCAGGGTCATCGCTTCGATCTGGTCGTGGGTCACGTAGACGGTGGTGGTTTTCAGACGCTGGTGCATCAGCTTCATTTCGGTACGCATCTCGACGCGCAGCTTGGCGTCGAGGTTGGACAGCGGTTCGTCGAACAGGTAGATCTTCGGCCGGCGCGCCAGGGCACGGCCCATGGCCACGCGCTGTTGCTGGCCACCGGACAACTGGCCCGGCTTGCGGTTGAGCAGGTGTTCGATCTGCAGCAACTTGGCCACGCGCGCCACTTCGGCGTCGATGTCGGCTTGCGGCATCTTGCGGATCTTGAGGCCGAACTCGATGTTCTCGCGCACGCTCATGGTCGGGTACAGCGCGTAGGACTGGAACACCATGGCGATGTCACGGTCCTTGGGGCTCATGCCGCTCACGTCTTGATCACCGATCATGATCGCGCCGCCGGTGATGGTCTCAAGGCCAGCGATGCAGTTCATCAGCGTGGATTTACCACAGCCCGACGGGCCGACCAGGATGAGGAACTCGCCTTCCTTGATCGACAGTTCGATGTTCTTCAAGGTGTCGGGCAGGCCGGCGCCATAGGTCTTGTTTACATTGCGAAGTTCAAGCGTAGCCATGATTACCCCTTGACCGCGCCAGCCGTAAGGCCGCGCACGAAATACTTGCCTGCGATCACATAGACCAGCAGGGTCGGCAGCCCGGCGATCATCGCCGCCGCCATATCCACGTTATATTCCTTGGCCCCGGTACTGGTGTTGACCAGGTTGTTCAGCGCCACCGTGATGGGCTGGGAGTCGCCACTGGAGAACACCACGCCGAACAGGAAGTCGTTCCAGATCTGGGTGAACTGCCAGATCAGGCAGACCATGATGATCGGCGTCGACATCGGCAGGATGATCCGGCGGAAGATGGTGAAGAACCCCGCTCCGTCCAGGCGTGCGGCCTTGATCAGCGCATCCGGGATGCTCACGTAGTAGTTACGGAAGAACAGCGTGGTGAACGCCAGGCCGTAGACCACGTGGATAAACACCAGGCCGGTGGTGGTGCTGGCCAGGCCCATCTTGCCGAGGGTGAACGACGCGGGCAGCAACACGGTCTGGAACGGCAGGAAGCAGCCGAACAGCAACAGGCCAAAGAACAGCTGCGAACCGCGGAAGCGCCAGAACGACAGCACGTAGCCGTTCAAGGCGCCGATAGCGGTAGAGATCAGCACAGCAGGAACGGTGATCTTGATCGAGTTCCAGAAGTAGCCATCCACGGTGGCCCAGGCTTTCACCCAGCCGATGCCGCTGACCACGGTGGGCCAGCTCAGCAGGTTACCGGTGCTGATGTCTTCCGGGGTCTTGAAGCTGGTGAGCAGCATCACCACCAGCGGCACCAGGTACAGCAGCACCGCCAGGATCAGCACCGCGTAGATCGCGATGCGGCTCAGGCTGATGGCAGGTTTGGCGGCGAGACTAGTCATTACGCTTGGTCCTCAGCTCGGAATACAGGTACGGCACGATGATCGCGAGGATCGCACCGAGCATCAGGATTGCACTGGCCGAGCCCATGCCCATCTGGCCGCGACTGAAGGTGAACGAGTACATGAACATCGCCGGCAGGTCGGACGAGTAGCCCGGGCCGCCTGCAGTCATTGCCGCCACCAGGTCGAAGCTCTTGATCGCAATGTGCGCCAGGATCATCACCGCACTGAAGAACACCGGACGCAGGCTGGGCAGCACCACGCTCCAGTAGATACGCGGCAGGCTCGCGCCGTCGATCTGCGCAGCGCGGATGATCGACTGATCAACACCGCGCAGGCCGGCGAGGAACATCGCCATGATAAAGCCGGAGGCTTGCCACACAGCGGCAATCACCAGGCAGTAGACCACGCGGTCCGGGTCGATCAGCCAATCGAGACGGAAGCCTTCCCAGCCCCAGTCCCGCAGGAGTTTGTCCAGGCCCATGCCCGGGTTGAGCAACCATTTCCAGGCGGTACCGGTGACGATCATGGAGAGCGCCATCGGGTACAGGTAAATGGTGCGGATAAAGCCTTCGCGGCGGATTTTCTGGTCGAGGAAAATCGCCAGCAGCACGCCGATCACCAGGGTGATACCGATGAACATGCCGCCGAACACGGCCAGGTTCTTGCTCGCCACCCACCAGCGGTCGTTGTCGAACAGCCGCTGATACTGCGCCAGGCCCGCCCATTTGTAGCTGGGCAGGAAGGTCGAGGTGGTGAACGACAGCACGAACGTCCACAGGATGTAGCCATAAAAGCCCACCAGCACGATGAACATGCTCGGCGCCAGCACCAGTTTAGGGAGCCAGCGCTGCAGCACATCGAATGGCGAGGCCTTGCTGAACACAGCAACAGAACTCATGGGAAAATCCAGTACAGGGAAAAAGGACTACAGCCTGCAGGAACCCGCCTTTGTGGCGAGGGAGCTTGCTCCCGCTCGGCTGCGCAGCAGACGCTGTCTTTGGGGGCGCTTCGCGCCCCAGCGGGAGCAAGCTCCCTCGCCACAGCAAGCCGGGTTCCTACATAGGGTGTTACTTGGCCGACTTGATCGCCGCGCCAAGCTTCTTGGCCGTGTCGGCCGGGTCGGCTTTCGGGTCGTTGATGAAGTTGGTCACGACATCAAAGAACGCACCCTGTACCGCCAGGGTCGTGGCCATGTTGTGCGCCATGCTTGGCTGCAGGCCGCCAGTCTTGGCGTCGGCCAGGAAGTCCTTGGCGGCGGTCTGGGCGCAGGAATCAAAGCCGTAGGATTCCATCTTGGTCAGCATGTCGTTACGCACAGGGATCGAGCCCTTGTTGATGCTGAACACCTTCTGGAAGTTTTCACCCAGCACCACTTTGGCGATGTCCTGCTGGCCCGCGGCAGTGCCTTTGTCTTTCTGCTTGAACACCGCCAGGGAGTCGATGTTGTAGGTGAAGGCTTTATCAGTGCCCGGGAACGCTACGCACTCATAATCCTTGCCGGCGACTTTCTTGGCCGCAGTCCATTCGGACTTGGCCCAGTCACCCATGATCTGCATGCCGGCCTTGCCGTTGATGACCTTGCCAGCCTCCAGGTTCCAGTCCTGGCCCTTGCCGTCGACGTCCATGTAGGTCGCGACTTTCTTCAGTTCAGTGAGGGCCTTGACCATTTCCGGGCCGGTCAATGCGCCGTTATCCAGGTCGACCAGGGCTTTCTTGTAGCCATCGGCGCCCATCACCGAGAGCACCACCGCTTCGAACACGGTGCTGTCCTGCCAAGGCTGGCCGCCGTGGGCGAGCGCAATGAAGCCTGCAGCCTTGAGCTTGTCGCCCGCTGCATAGAATTCTTCGAGGGTGGTTGGGTTCTTGGTGATGCCGGCTTTCTTGAAGACTTCCGGGTTGATCCACAGCCAGTTCACGCGGTGGATATTCACCGGCACTGCCACGTAGTCACCGTCGTATTTCACGGTGTCGGAGACTTTCTTGTCGAGCAGCGAATCCCATTTTTCTTCTTTGGCGACGTCTTTGAGCACGTCGGTGTCGAGCAGGCCAGTCGACGCCCATTCCTGGATGTCGGGGCCTTTGATCTGGGCAACGCCTGGCGGGTTACCAGCAACCGCGCGGCTTTTGAGCACGGTCATGGCAGTGGCGCCACCGCCGCCTGCTACAGCACCGTCTTTCCAGGTAAAGCCGTCTTTCTCAACTTGGGCCTTCAGGACATCCACAGCCGCTTTTTCACCGCCGGAGGTCCACCAATGCACCACTTCCACCGTACCTTTGGAGTCGGCGGCAAATGCACTGAGGGGGAACAACGAGGCAATGGAAATAGCGACGGCGAGGCGATTAATCGCGTTCATCTGAGTACCTTTTCTTGTTGTTATGCATGCAAGTCTAGAGCTTGCGCTGCACGGAGTTTAAACATGGATTTTCAGGGCGCAGGTAACAAAGGGACGCACAAATGTCACCACTTGGTGACATAGCATCCGCCGCCCAATGCACTGGCCAAGCTGGGTGCCAAGGGCAGTGCAGGCAGCACTACCGCTTGCCAGGCATGGTACAGGTCAGGTTTACCGCCCCAGATATTACTGCTGGGTTGGTTGTGCGGGCTGAGTTCGTGGTGCCAACTGCCCTGGAGCCGGTCGATGAAGTGGGTTTCGCAAAACTCCCAGAAACGTCGGTACCAGGTTTCGTAATGCAGCTCACCGGTACGTTTGAGCAGCGCCTGAGCAGCGGCGCTGGCTTCGGCATGGGTCCAGTGCAGGCGCTCGCGTACTACCGGGCGTTGGTTCCAATCCAAAGTGTAGACAAGGCCCGGCGCACCATCCACCGCCCAGGCGTACTCGCAGGCACTGGCGAACAGGCCTTTGGCGTCGCTCACCAGCCAGTCCGGCGTGGCCAGCTTGGCCTCAAGGCGCGCAGCTTCCAGGTGCAGCAGCAACCGCGCCCATTCAAAACCATGGCCTGGGGTGATGCCGTAAGGGCGAAAGCCATCGGAAGGGTTGTCTTGGTTGTAACCGAGCAACGGCTTCCAGTGCGTATCGAAATGTTCGATGACCATGAACTGGTTGCCAGCGGCATGAGTATGGATCACCCGTTCAACGATGCGCAGCGCACGGTCCAGCCAACGTGTATCACCACTGACATCGGCCAATGCCAGGAAAGCTTCGGTGGCGTGCATGTTGCTGTTGGCGCCACGGTAGGCTTCGACGCCGCTCCAGTCTCGGGCAAAGGATTCGAGCATGACGCCCTCCTCTTCGCTCCAGAAGAACTGGTCGATGATATGGACGGCGTCGTTCATTAATGTGCGCGCACCCGGCGCGCCGGCCACTACGGCAGAGCTGGCGGCAAGGGCCACGAAGGCGTGCAGGTAGGCGGCCTTGCCGGTGTTGCCATCAGCCGCCTGGGGCGCGGCGAACCAGCCACCGTGCTCACTGTCACGCAGCGGGCCGCTGAGCGCTGCCACACCGTGCGCCACCAGCTCGGCATAACCCGGCAACCCCATGGCATGGGCCATGGCAAAGCTGTGGGTCATGCGCGCGGTGTTCATGGTTTCGGCGCGGGCAGTGGCCGGCAACTGGCCTTTATCGTCGAGGTTGCCGAAACCGTCCGGCAGGCGCGATGCCTTGGCGAACGCCAACAGGCGCTGGCCTTCTGCGGCGAGCCAAGCGTGATGGGCAGGTGCATTCAGCCAACTGCTGGCAGGCAGTGGATGGGTGGTCATGGGTGGCCCTTATTGTTTTTTTGGGATGACCGGAGTCTAAACAAGGGCGCGGGATGGGCAAGTAACGAAGGGGAGAAGAAATGTCACCGAGCGGTGACAATCCATGTAGGAGCGAGCTTGTTCGCTCCTACAGAGGACGATTTCGCGTTCATTGACCCAGTGGTGTGGCCGCAGCAGGCGCATTGAGACGCTGATTCAAGTTCTGCACCTGGCTCTGCAAGGTGGTGATATTGCGCGTGGTCTGGATGCGGAACACGTCGAATTCCTTGTTGGTCGGCGCGTCGATATTGGCCGGCTGGTTTTCCTGAGCGCTCTTGAGCACCAGCAAGTCCTGCTCGAGACGGGCGATGGCCGCGCTAGGGTTGCCTTGTTTCTTCAAGGCCGCCACATCGGTGACCAGACCCTTGGTCTCGGCCTGTGCTGCCGTGAGGCTGGCGACAGCGTCAGTAAGGGCCTGCACCTGGCCTTGCAGCTTGGTATTGGCCGCTGTCAGTTCGGCGGTGCTGGCACTCATCTGGGCCAGGCGGCTGTCCAGTTCGGTGGCTTGACCCGCGACGCCCAACTGTTGCTTGCCCTGTTCCTGCAACTGGGCTTCGAGTTGCTTGATCTGCAGCTTCAACGCTTCGCTGCCGTTGTTCACATTGGCTTCGCTGGCCACGACCTTGCCGGAAATCGCCTGCAGGCGCCCCGCCGCTTCCTCGCTGATGCGGGCAAAGCTTTCCTGGGTGGCAACCAACTGCTGGCCCATCAGGGAGATCTGCTGGAAGCTCCACCAGGCCAGGCCTGCAAAGGCAATCAACAGCGCGCCGACCAGTGCCCACAACGGGCCAGTGCTGGCGCTCTTGACCTTGACCACAGGCGTCGTTCGCGAACGCACCGACGTCGCAGGGGTCGGCACGAAATCATCGTCATCCCCAAGGTCGGCCCGCAGGCTGGGAACGTTGTCGAAGTCGTCTTTAGCATCGTTACGCATGAATCTACCCTGAATCAATGAGATGGCTGGCTGCAAAGCCGAGCGGCAGGAGTATAAACCGCACTCCCGGCGCATGGATCGACTCGGAACCTGGAATTGGGTTCCCGAAGTGTTGCTGCTTATGAGCTTATTGGCGGCCCGGGTCCTGGGCTTTCCACCAGCTGCAGAACTCGTCGAGCGCGGCCCACAGGCTGACTTTGGGCTCGTAGTCGAGATAATGCCTGGCGCGGCTGATGTCGAGGGTGAAATCTTTGTTCATCACCTGCATGCCCAGGCGCGACAACGCCGGCTCCGGCCGCCCCGGCCACATCGCGCAGAAGGCTTCATTCAGGGCCGCCACGCTGTAGGCCGCACCGTAGGAGCGGTAACGGGTCACCTGGGGCAGCTCCATTTGCCGCATCACGTAGTTCACCACATCCCAGATCGGCACCGGTGCGCCGTTGCTGATGTTGTAGGCTTTTCCCAGGGCCGAGCCAGTGGCGAGCAAACTGCTGAGCAGCGCCTCGTTAAGGTTATGCACGCTGGTGAAGTCGACTTTGTTCAAGCCGTCGCCGACGATCGCCAGGCGGTTCTTGCGCTGCATTTTCAGCAGGCGCGGGAAGATGCTCATATCGCCGGCCCCGGTAACAAATCGTGGGCGCAGGGCTATCACTTCCAGGCCGAACTCTTGGGCGCCAAAGACCTTCTGCTCAGCCAGGTATTTGGTGGCGGCATAGGGATGCTTGAAACGCTTGGGCACTTGTTCTTCGGTGAGCCCCAGATGGTCGCGACCGTCAAAGTAGATCGACGGCGACGACAGGTGCACCAGGCGCCCGACGCGCTGTTTCAGGCAGGCCTCGACGACGTTTTCGGTGACCAGCACATTGTTCTGGTGGAAGTCCTGGTACTTGCCCCACAGCCCGACGGCGCCGGCGCAATGCACCACGGCTTCGACATCGCGGCACAGGTCGCGCACCAGGTCGGCATCATTCAAGTCACCCTGGATAAACTCGGCACCGCGCCGTACCAGGTGCTCCACACCCTCGGCGCGCCGCCCGTTGACCCGCACGTCCAGGCCTTGTTCAAGGGCGAAGCGCGCAAAGCGCCCGCCAATGAAGCCGCTTGCGCCGGTGACCAGAATTTTCATGTCGTACTCCGTGTTCTTTCGTTTTTCATCGCTCTTGCCTTGACGCGCGCCATCACTCCAACGGCACCAACCAATGACCACACACATCGGCCAGATGGTCGGTCAGCAAGCCCAACAGTTGCCCGCCACTGCGCCAATGATGCCAGTACAGCGGCACATCGATGGGCTTATCTGGCAATAACTCGACCAGCACGCCGGTTTCCAACTGGTCACGCACCTGTAATTCAGGCACCAAGCCCCAGCCCAGGCCGGCTTCTGTCAGGCGGATAAAGCCTTCGGATGACGGGCATAGATGGTGTTCGAAACCACCGTCCACTCCTAGGGACGCCAGGTAGCGGTGCTGCAGGAAATCATCCGGGCCGAACACCAGCGCAGGCGTGCGCGCCAATTGGTCAGCCCGCACGCCCCCAGGAAAATGCCGCGCCAGAAAGGCCGGGCTGGCCAGGGCCCGATAACGCATGGCGCCCAGCAACAGGCTGCGGGCACCGGCCACGGGACGCTCGCTGGCGCAAATGCAGGCCGCCACTTCACCGGCGCGCATGCGCTTGAGGCCCACGGTCTGGTCTTCGACCACCAGGTCCAGCAGCAAATGCTGTTCGGCGCAGAAGTCGCTGACCGCCTCGGCCCACCAAGTGGCGAGGCTGTCGGCATTCAGGGCAATGCGCAGACGCTCGGGCATGCCCTCCTCGTCCAGGGCCGGCACCTGGCTTTGCAGGTCACGCTCCAGCAAGCGCACCTGTTGCACATGGTTGAGCAAGCGCCGGCCGATATCGGTGGGCGTCGGCGGCGAGGCGCGTATCAACACCGGCTGGCCAATGCGCGCTTCCAATAGCTTGATGCGTTGAGAGATGGCTGATTGCGACAGCCCCAGCACCTGGGCACCGCGCTCAAAGCCGGCTTGTTCCACCACCGCCGCCAGGGCAGAAAGCAATTTATAGTCGAACATCAGTTTCTCTAATGAGCGATCAGCAATATTGGTTTTTCTTATACAGGCTCTCCCGTGAAAATGACCAGCATTGCTTCCCCACTTAAGGAAACCTCACATGGCTGGCGAAACCGCCCTGACCACTTTATTGCGCAGCATGAGCCCGCAGTTGAATGACGGCGACTATGTGTTCTGCACCCTTCCCGACAACCGTATCCCTGCGGGCTGCGAGGTCATCGGCAGTTTTCGTGAACAGGAAGGGCTGACGGTGATTGTCGAACGACAACAGGCCGAACAGGCTGGGTTGAGCTTCGACTATCTTGCCGCCTGGATCACCCTGAATGTGCATTCCGCCCTTGAAGCCGTGGGCCTGACCGCCGCCTTCGCCAGCGCGCTGGGCCAAGCCGGTATCAGTTGCAACGTGATTGCCGGCTACTACCACGACCACCTGTTCGTCGGCCGCGCCGATGCCCAGCGGGCCATGGACGTATTGCGACAATTGGCAGCGAACGCGGAGTAAACCCTATGTGGCAAAGCTATGTGAACGGATTGCTGGTCGCTCTCGGCCTGATCATGGCGATCGGCACCCAAAATGCCTTTGTATTGGCACAAAGCCTGCGCCGCGAACATCATTTACCGGTGGCGGCGCTGTGCATCGTGTGCGATGCGATTTTAGTAGCCGCCGGGGTATTCGGGCTGGCCACCGTGCTGGCGCAAAGCCCGATACTGCTGGCGGTGGCACGCTGGGGCGGCGCAGCGTTCTTGCTTTGGTACGGCGCATGCGCGCTACGCAGGGCCTGCTCGAAACAGAGCCTGGACCAAAGCGACAGCCTCAAGACACGCTCAATGCGCGCCGTGCTGCTGAGCGCCTTGGCAGTCACCTTGCTCAACCCCCATGTCTACCTGGACACCGTCCTGCTGATCGGCTCCCTGGGCGCGCAACAAACCGAACCGGGTGCTTATGTAGCCGGAGCAGCCAGTGCCTCGTTCCTGTGGTTCTCCACCCTGGCGCTGGGCGCGGCATGGCTGGCACCCTGGTTGGCACGCCCGGCCACCTGGCGCCTGCTGGACCTGCTGGTCGCGGTAATGATGTTCTGGGTGGCCTATCAACTGATCAGCGCCTGAGCAATATTCCAAAACGCTCTGGAACCTCTATCCCACACAGTTGTTGCGTGGTTATGCCGCACCCCCGGTGCTATGATCAGCCCCCTGCGCCGCAAAGAGTACAAACTCCCCGGCGCATGTTTGGCCGCCCGTGATCGGCCTTGCGCTCACCGCAACTGACCTGATTAGGAGAATCATCATGGCTTTCGAATTGCCGCCGCTGCCCTACGCACACGATGCCCTGCAGCCGCACATCTCCAAGGAAACCTTGGAGTACCACCACGACAAGCACCACAACACCTATGTCGTGAACCTGAACAACCTGGTGCCCGGCACCGAGTTCGAAGGCAAGACCCTGGAAGAGATCGTCAAGTCTTCCTCGGGCGGTATCTTCAACAACGCCGCTCAGGTCTGGAACCACACCTTCTACTGGAACTGCCTGGCGCCAAACGCCGGCGGTCAACCAACCGGCGCGCTGGCTGAAGCCATCAACGCTGCGTTCGGTTCGTTCGACAAGTTCAAAGAAGAGTTCACCAAGACTTCGGTTGGCACCTTCGGTTCCGGTTGGGGCTGGCTGGTGAAAAAGGCTGACGGTTCCCTGGCCCTGGCCAGCACCATCGGCGCCGGCAACCCGCTGACCAACGGCGACACCCCGCTGCTGACCTGCGACGTGTGGGAACACGCCTACTACATCGACTACCGCAACGTGCGTCCAAAGTATGTGGAAGCGTTCTGGAACCTGGTCAACTGGAAGTTCGTGGCTGAGCAGTTCGAAGGCAAGGCCTTCACTGCCTAAGCGATGCTTGCAGTAGGAAAAGCCCGGCGATTGCCGGGCTTTTTTTTGGGCGACGAGTGTGGATCGGCCGAAAAAATGGAACTCATTGAGACGAACCGGCCACGTAGTCGAAGAGAGGAATACACCTCTCGTCCAACGCAGGAGAGTCAACTATGGAACCAGCTTCGATGATGGCCGCCGCCGGCGCCGCCGCCTCGGTGGCACTGCCCATTGCAGGAAAAGCGGCCGAGATGGGAATGGATCTACTCAAGGACGTGATTGACCGTGTCACGGACGGAGCCCAAGGCGGCCAACTGGGCGCGGATCCACAGTCATCTGCCCCACCACAGATTAATTTTTAATCAAGCAACCACTTGCCCCCCCGCAAGGCAACATTCACGGCGGATTCCATCCGCCGTTTTCCTGCCCACCGTCGCTGCAAAGCGCCACCCCCCTTCCCACAGTAATGTCCCTTTGACTGCCCTCCCCAGATTGCCAATACTCATGGCATATTGACGGCCACCCGCATGAGACAAGGAATGCCCCTTTGAAGCTGGAACTCAAGAACAGCTTGTCGGTGAAGTTGCTACGGGTTGTGCTGCTGTCGGCCTTGATCGTGGGTGTGGCGCTGAGCGTGGCGCAGATCGTTTTTGATGCCTACAAGACACGCCAGGCCGTGGCGGGCGATGCCCAGCGCATCCTCGACATGTTTCGCGACCCCTCGACCCAGGCCGTGTACAGCCTGGATCGCGAGATGGGCATGCAGGTGATCGAAGGTCTGTTCCAGGACGATGCTGTGCGCATGGCCTCTATCGGCCATCCCAACGAGACCATGTTGGCGGAAAAAAGCCGCCCTTTACAGCGGTCCCCCAGCCGCTGGCTGACCGACCTGATTCTTGGCCAGGAACGATCCTTTACTACCGCGTTAGTCGGCAAGGGCCCCTACAGCGAATATTACGGCGACCTGAGCATCACCCTCGACACCGCCACCTATGGCCGAAGTTTTCTGGTCAGCTCGGTCATCATCTTTATCTCGGGCGTATTGCGCGCCCTGGTCATGGGGCTGGTGCTGTACCTGGTGTATCACTGGATGCTGACCAAACCGCTGTCGCGGATGCTCCAACACCTGACCTCGATCAACCCGGACCGCCCCAGCGAGCACAAGATCCCTCAGCTCAAGGGTCATGAACGCAACGAACTGGGACAGTGGATAAACACCGCCAACCAATTGCTCGAATCCATTGAGCGCAATACCCACCTGCGCCACGAGGCCGAGTCCAGCCTGTTGCGCATGGCCCAGTACGACTTCCTGACCGGCCTGCCGAACCGCCAGAAGTTGCAGGCGCAGCTGGACAAGATCCTAACGGACGCTGGCCGCCGGCAACGCCGTGTCGCGGTGTTATGCGTGGGGCTGGATGACTTCAAGAGCGTCAACGAGCAATTCACCTACCAGGCCGGCGACAAACTCTTGCTGGCCCTGGCCGACCGCCTGCGCGCCCATAGTGGCCGCCTGGGCACGCTCGCCCGCCTGGGCGGCGACCAGTTCGCCTTGGTGCAAGCCGATATCGACCAGCCCTACGAGGCCGCCGAACTGGCACAAAGCATCCTCGATGACCTGGAGGCTGAATTCGCCCTCGACCACGACCTGATCCGCCTGCGCGCCACCATCGGCATCACGCTGTTTCCGGAAGATGGCGACAGCACCGAGAAGTTGCTGCAAAAAGCCGAGCAGACCATGACCCTGGCCAAGAGCCGCTCGCGCAACCGCTATCAGTTTTATATCGCCAGCGTCGACAGCGAAATGCGCCGGCGCCGTGAACTGGAGAAAGACCTGCGCGATGCCCTGAGCCGCGAGCAGTTCCACCTGGTGTACCAACCGCAAATCAGCTATCGCGACCATCAGGTGGTCGGCGTGGAGGCCCTGCTGCGCTGGCAACACCCGGAACATGGGCTGGTACCGCCGGACTTGTTTATCCCGCTGGCGGAACAGAACGGCACCATCATTCCCATTGGCGAATGGGTGCTGGACCAAGCATGCCGGCAATTGCGCGAATGGCATGACCAGGGTTTCACGGCGCTGCGCATGGCCGTCAACCTGTCCACGGTGCAACTGCACCACACCGAGTTGCCGAGGGTGGTCAACAACCTGATGCAGATCTATCGCCTGCCGCCACGCAGCCTGGAGCTGGAAGTCACCGAGACCGGCCTGATGGAAGACATTAGCACCGCCGCCCAGCATCTGCTGAGCCTGCGTCGCTCCGGGGCGCTGATCGCCATTGATGACTTCGGCACCGGCTATTCCTCCCTGAGTTACCTCAAAAGCCTTCCACTGGACAAGATCAAGATCGACAAGAGCTTCGTCCAGGACCTGCAGGACGACGACGATGACGCAACCATCGTGCGCGCCATTATCCAATTGGGTAAAAGCCTGGGCATGCAGGTGATTGCCGAAGGGGTGGAGACCGCCGAACAGGAGGCCTACATCATCTCCGAGGGGTGCCATGAAGGGCAGGGTTATCACTACAGCAAACCGCTGCAGGCCCGGGAGTTGACGGCTTATCTGAAGCAGTCCGAACGTAATAACGCCGTGAGTCTTTGAATTTACACTTCGATACTCAATATTTCCCGCGTATAAGCCTTTACACAAAATGCAAATCTTTCGCATTATGTCGCAGCGTTTGCGCTCCCCGCGCGCCCTTTCAACAACCGAAGCAGGATGTTCGCCATGATTCGTATGCCCCTGGCCACCGCCAGTCTGCTGGCCATTGCCATTTCTCTCGCCGGTTGCGGCGAAGGTAAAGACAAGGCCGCCGCGCCCCAGGCACCCGCTGCCGCCAGCACTACCGCACCGGCGGCTGCCCCGGCAGGCCAGGTCGACGAAGCAGCCGCCAAGGCCGTGGTCGCGCACTACGCAGACATGGTGTTTGCGGTGTACAGCGATGCCGAATCCACCGCAAAAACCCTGCAGACCGCAATCGATACTTTCCTCGCCAACCCGAACGACGAAACCCTGAAAGCGGCCCGTACCGCCTGGATCGCCGCACGCGTACCCTACCTGCAGAGCGAAGTATTCCGCTTCGGCAACACCATCATCGACGACTGGGAAGGCCAAGTGAACGCCTGGCCCCTGGACGAAGGCCTGATCGACTACGTCGACAAGTCCTACGAGCACGCGCTGGGCAACCCAGGTGCCAACGCCAATATCATCGCCAACAACGAGATTCAGGTGGGCGAAGACAAGGTCGACGTCAAGGAGATCACCCCGGAAAAACTCGCCAGCCTCAATGAGCTGGGCGGTTCCGAAGCGAACGTCGCCACCGGCTACCACGCCATCGAATTCCTGCTGTGGGGCCAGGACCTTAACGGCACCGGCCCAGGCGCGGGCAACCGCCCGGCGTCGGACTACATGACCGGTGACGGTGCAACCGGCGGTCACAACGAGCGTCGCCGCACTTACCTGCGTGCTGTCACCCAACTGCTGGTCAGCGACCTGCAGGAAATGGTCGACAACTGGAAGCCCAACGTCGAAGACAACTACCGCGCCACCCTGGAGTCGGAACCGGGCACCGACGGTTTGCGTAAAATGCTGTTCGGCATGGGCAGCCTGTCCCTGGGCGAACTCGCCGGGGAGCGCATGAAAGTGTCCCTGGAAGCCAACTCGCCGGAAGACGAGCAGGACTGCTTCAGCGACAACACCCATTACTCGCATTTCTACGACGCCAAGGGCATCCGTAACGTCTACCTGGGCGAATACACCCGTGTTGACGGCACCAAGCTGACCGGCGCCAGCCTGTCGTCTCTGGTGGCCAAGGTCGACCCGGCAGCCGACGCAGCCCTCAAGGCTGACCTGGCAGCCACCGAAGCGAAGATCCAGGTGATGGTTGACCACGCCAACAACGGCGAGCACTACGACCAGTTGATCGCCGCTGACAATGAAAAGGGCAACCAGATCGTGCGTGACTCGATTGCCGCCCTGGTCAAGCAGACCGGTTCGATCGAAGCCGCTGCTGGCAAGCTGGGTATCAGTGACCTGAACCCGGACAGCGCTGATCACGAGTTCTGATCAAGCACAGTTAAAAGAGGCGACCTGCGGGTCGCCTTTTTCATGCGCGCAATAACTGCCGCGTCTATCCCTGTAGGCGCTGGCTTGCCTGCGATGGCGGTGGTTCAGTCGACTAATCTGTAACTGACACACCGCCATCGCAGGCAAGCCAGCTCCCACATTGGATTGCGGGGCGTCAGGTGAATATACGCCGGCTGGCAGGCCAGCTCCCACAGGGGTTCTCCATCAACCCGCAGCCCTCGGTTTACAAGACCTGCACCGCGGGTAGAATGGCGCCTCTGCCCAATCACCCGAGCGAACTTCATGGCGTTGCCGACCCTGCGCATCATCGGTTTCATCATCGGCATCTTCCTGATCACCCTTGCGGTCGCCATGGTAATCCCGATGGCGACCCTGGTGATCTTCGAACGCACCAGCGACCTGCCCTCGTTCCTGTGGGCCAGCCTGATCACCTTTATCGCCGGGTTGGCGTTGGTCATTCCTGGCCGCCCCGAGCACGTGCACCTGCGCCCCAGGGACATGTACCTGCTGACGGTCAGCAGTTGGGTGGTGGTGTGCATCTTCGCCGCCCTGCCCTTTTTGCTGACCCAGCACATCAGCTACACCGACTCGTTCTTTGAAAGCATGTCCGGCATCACCGCCACCGGCTCCACCGTGTTGAGCGGCCTGGACAGCATGTCGCCGGGCATTTTGATGTGGCGTTCGTTGCTGCACTGGCTTGGCGGTATCGGCTTTATCGGCATGGCGGTGGCGATCCTCCCGCTGCTGCGCATTGGTGGCATGCGCCTGTTCCAGACCGAATCCTCGGACCGCTCTGAAAAGGTCATGCCTCGCTCACACATGGTGGCGCGCCTGATCGTGGCGGCGTATGTGGGCATCACCATCTTCGGCAGCCTGGCCTTCTGGTGGGCCGGAATGGGCGTGTTCGATGCGATCAACCATGCGATGTCGGCGATTTCCACGGGTGGGTTTTCCACCTCGGACGAGTCCCTGGCCCATTGGAAACAACCGGCGGTGCACTGGGTCGCGGTGGTGGTGATGATCCTTGGCAGCTTGCCGTTCGCCCTGTACGTGGCCACTTTGCGCGGTAACCGTCGAGCGCTGATCAAGGACCAGCAAGTGCAAGGCTTGCTCGGCCTGTTGCTGGTGACCTGGCTGGTACTCGGCACCTGGTACTGGTGGACCACCAACCTGCATTGGCTCGATGCCTTGCGCCATGTGGCGCTGAACGTGACGTCTGTGGTGACCACCACCGGCTTTGCACTGGGGGACTACAGCCTGTGGGGCAACTTCTCACTGATGCTGTTTTTCTACCTGGGCTTTATCGGCGGCTGCTCGGGCTCCACCGCAGGCGGTATCAAGATCTTCCGTTTCCAGGTGGCCTACATCCTGCTCAAAGCCAACTTGAATCAGTTGATCCATCCCCGCGCGGTGATCAAGCAGAAGTACAACGGTCATCGCCTCGATGAGGAGATCGTGCGCTCGATTCTGACTTTTTCGTTTTTCTTCGCCATCACCATCTGCATGATCGCCCTGGCGCTGTCACTGCTGGGCGTGGACTGGATGACCGCATTGACCGGCGCCGCCAGTACCGTTTCCGGCGTGGGCCCCGGCCTGGGCGAAACCATCGGCCCGGCCGGCAACTTCGCCACCCTGCCGGATGCCGCCAAGTGGATCCTGTCCCTGGGCATGTTGCTGGGACGCCTGGAGATCATCACCGTGTTTGTGTTGTGCATTCCGGCGTTCTGGCGTCACTGACCGACGACATTTGCTGCAAGCGCGCCCGGTATTCGCCGGGCGTGGCATCGAACCAGCGGCGAAACGCGCGGAAAAAGTTGCTCGGGTCGGCAAACCCCAGCAGGTAGGCGATTTCCAGCAAGGTCATGTTGGGTTGTGCCAGGTACTGCTCGGCCAGTTCGCGACGGGTGTCATCGAGCAAGGCCTGGAAGCTGGTGCCCTCCTCCTGCAAACGCCGCTGCAAGGTGCGCTGGGACAGGTGCAGCGTCTGGGCCACCGCTTCGCGCTTGGGCTCGCCCTGAGGCAACAGGCGGCACAGCACCTGACGCGCCTTATGGGTCACGCGGCTTTCGGAAAAACGCGCCAGGTATTCACCGGCAAAGCGATCGTGCAACAGCGCCATGGCTTCGTTGGCCGTGGGCAGCGGCGCCTCCATGTCAGCCTGCTCGAAAATCAGCGCGTCATAGGGTGCATTGAATTGCAAAGGCGCATGGAAGGCGCGTTGGTAGGGCGCCAGTTCCGCTGGCTGTTCGCCCTGCAGCAGCACTTTGCGGGGCTGCAGGGTGCGCCCGGTGAGCCAGCCACACAGGGCCAGGGCGCTGGCCAGCGAGGCTTCGGCGCTTTGACGGGTGGGCGGCAGGTGATCGCCATGCACCGTCAGAATCAACGCATAGCCTTCGGGTAACAGTCGAAAACTCAAATCAGCGCTTTCGGCGATGATGCGCTGGTAGCGCACCAATCGCATAAAGCCTTCGGCCAGGGTGTTGCTGGACATCAACGCATAACCGGCAACGTGAAACGAGGCCGGGCGCACCACCTTGCCCATGTTCAGGCCAATCGCCGGGTTACCCGACACCTCTACCGCGCGTTGCCACAGGCGGGTCATGGCGTCTTGCGGGAAGCGCGCATCGGGATCACTGAGGGCCGCATAATCCAGGCCCAGTTGCTTGAACAAGGCACGGCAATCCAGGCCATCCATTTCCAGCGCCTTGACGATGCCCATCGCCCAGCTTGCAGAAGTTGTTCGTTCGCTCATGGCGTCTTCTTGTTGAAAGCAGGCTCAAACGGCAGCCAGGAAGCCAAGGATACTAAAGTGGCATCTATTGTCACTGGCTGTTACCACTGATCACTCTAGACTCAAATAAGCTCCCCGCCGCACACCCGTTGGCGGCACAACAACCAGAGGGCCGGTGACCGTGGAAAACATCAAGAAATACAACAGTTTTGCCGAGTTCTACCCGTACTACTTGGCCGAGCACGGCAACAGCACCTGCCGACGCCTGCACTTTATCGGCACCACCCTGGTGATCGGCATTCTTGCGTACGCCATCGGCAGAGGTTCATGGGTCCTGCTGCTGGCCTTGCCGCTCGCGGGCTACAGCTTTGCCTGGATTGGTCACTTCTTCTTCGAAAAGAACCGTCCCGCCACCTTTCAACACCCGTTCTACAGCTTGCTGGGAGATTTTGTGATGTACCGCGACATGATTCTGGGCAAGGTGCCGTTCTAGAGGTGTGACCTCATGTCACTTGCGTCTGAACCATTAAAAATTGTGCATACGTCGAGATAAAAGTCTTTTTGTCATTTACGGTGCTGTATCCTGCCAAGGCTTTTTGAGAGCGCGGAATCACCTGCGATTGAAAAAACAGACCTTGCGAGGAGCGACCACGATGCACGAGATACCTAATCTCCCCTTCCCAAGCCTGCACCCAACTGAGCAGCCAACACCGCAGCAGGCCAGCGACAAGCAGCCTGAGGCCAAAGAAGCAAAACCAGTCGAGCGCGAAAGCCGGGACTGACGCCGTACCAGACCGTGTGGAAAGCGCGCCTTTGAGCGCTTTCCACACTGCCTGAATCATCCGAGACCTTCACTATGACCACCTCCCCTTCCGACACGCCGGACGCCGCTGTACTCGACGCTGCCTTGCAGATGGTCGAAGTCTGGAACCGCCTCAGTGCCGACAAGCAAGCAGCACTGCTCAAGCGCTTTGGCACCCAGGAAAACGCTTTGGCTGCCCTGGTGACCACTCAATTGCTGGCCCCCACCCAAGCTTGATCGGCTTTAGAGCTGACGTTTTACATTTTTGCCGCCCTGCCCGGCCTGCGCGCCGGTATCATTAGCAGCCTATCTTTACCTGCTGCGACAGTGGATCTCTCCCATGCCAGATACCCAGCGCCCCATGGCGGTCACGCTGCAAGTTGTTTCCATCGTGCTGTTTACCTTCATCGGCTATTTGAATATCGGCATCCCCCTGGCCGTATTGCCGGGCTATGTCCATAGCCAGCTGGGCTATGGCGCCGTCATTGCCGGGCTGGTGATCAGCGTGCAATACCTGGCAACCCTGCTGAGCCGCCCCTATGCCGGCAAGATCATCGACAACCTGGGCAGCAAGCGCGCCGTGGTGATCGGCCTGGTGGGCTGCGGCTTGAGTGGCGTGTTCATGTTGTTTGCGGCGTGGTTTTCCAGCCTGCCGGCTCTGAGCCTCGGCTGCCTGCTGGTCGGTCGGCTAGTGCTGGGCAGCGCTGAAAGCCTGGTGGGTTCGGGGGCGATTGGCTGGGGCATTGGCCGTGTCGGCGCCGCGAACACGGCCAAGGTTATTTCCTGGAACGGCATCGCCAGCTACGGCGCGCTGGCGGTCGGCGCGCCGTTGGGGGTGCTGCTGGTCAGCCAGTTGGGGCTTTGGAGCATGGGCGTCAGCATCATTCTGTTGGCCGTACTGGGTGTGGTGTTGGCCTGGAAAAAACAAGCCGCGCCGATTGTGCCCGGCATCCGTTTGCCGTTCATGAATGTACTGGGCCGCGTGCTCCCCCATGGTTGCGCGCTGGCATTGGGCTCTATCGGCTTTGGCACCATCGCCACCTTTATCACGTTGTATTACAGCACCCAGCACTGGGATAACGCGGTGTGGGCCTTGAGCCTGTTCGGTGCCAGTTTTATCGGCGCGCGCTTGCTGTTTGGCAATTTGATCAACCGCATTGGTGGTTTTCGCGTCGCAATCGCCTGCCTGTCGGTGGAAGTACTGGGCCTGCTGTTGCTGTGGCTGGCGCCGGATGCCCAACTGGCGTTGGCGGGTGCGGCGTTGAGCGGTTTCGGTTTTTCCCTGGTGTTCCCGGCGTTGGGAGTGGAGGCCGTCAACCTGGTGCCGGCCTCCAGCCGTGGCTCGGCGGTGGGCGCCTATTCGCTGTTTATCGACTTGTCCCTGGGCATCACCGGGCCGCTGGCGGGCGCCGTGGCGGCCGGGTTTGGCTTTGCCTCGATCTTCCTGTTCGCCGCCCTCGCCGCTTTCGCCGGTTTGCTGCTGAGCGTCTACCTGTACCGCCAGGCGCCCAAGGCCCGCGAAACACGCGACGCCTAGAAGTCGACCTTGCCGCGCCCGGCCTTGATGCTGCCGCGCTTGGTCTTGGACTCCAGGCGGCGTTTCTTCGAGCCCAGGGTAGGCTTGGTCGGACGGCGTTTTTTCTCGACCTTGGTGGCGCTCTGGATCAACTCCACCAGGCGCTCCAGCGCATCGGCGCGGTTCTGCTCCTGGGTGCGATATTGCTGGGCCTTGAGCACCAGCACGCCTTCGCTGGTGATCCGGCTGTCACGCAGTGCCAGCAAGCGTTCCTTGTAGAACTCCGGCAACGAAGACGCCGGAATATCAAACCGCAGGTGCACCGCACTCGACACTTTATTGACGTTCTGCCCACCGGCACCCTGGGCGCGAATGGCGGTCAGCTCAATCTCGGCATCGGGCAGCTGTACGTTGTTGGAAATCACCAGCATGTAACACGGTCCTCCGGAAGAAGCCCTAGGATACGCGAATGCACCTTGGCCATCCCCTCAAACAACAAACCCGGCACAAGGCCGGGTCTGCTTAACAACATTGACGCTTACTTCACCGCGGGGACCGCCATATCCATGGACTGCTGCGCCCGCTTGTTCTTGACCCAGTAACAAACGCCCATGAACGCCACCCACACCGGGATCGCGTACACCGAGCGGTCAATGCCCGGAATCATCAGCATGGTGCCCAGAATAAACACCACAAAGGCCACGCAGATGATGTTGCCATACGGGTACCACAACGCCTTGAACAGCGGCACCTGGCCAATGCGGTTCATGTGCTGGCGGAACTTGAAGTGGGAGAAGCTGATCATCGCCCAGTTGATCACCAACGTGGCCACCACCAGCGACATCAGCAGTTCCAGCGCGTCATGGGGCATCAGGTAGTTCATCAGCACCGCCACCAGAGTGATCGCCGCCGAGGCCAGGATCGAACGCACCGGCACGCCGCGCTTGTCGATTTTCGCCAGGGCCTTGGGCGCGTCGCCCTGCTCGGCCATGCCCAAGAGCATGCGACTGTTGCAGTAGGTGCCGCTGTTGTACACCGACAGCGCGGCCGTCAGCACCACAAAGTTGAGGATATGCGCGGCGGTGTTACTGCCCAGCATCGAGAACACCTGCACGAACGGGCTGCCGCTGTAGGCATCGCCGGAGGCGTTGAGGGTCGCCAGCAGGCTGTCCCACGGGGTGAGCGACAGCAGCACCACCAGGGCACCGATGTAGAAAATCAGGATGCGGTAGATCACCTGATTGATCGCCTTGGGGATCACGGTGCGTGGTTGATCGGCTTCAGCGGCGGTAAAACCGAGCATTTCCAAGCCGCCGAAGGAGAACATGATGATCGCCATGGCCATCACCAAACCGCCGACGCCATGGGGGAAGAAACCACCATGCTCCCACAGGTTGCTGACCGAGGCTTGCGGGCCGCCGCTGCCGCTGACCAGCAGGTAGCTGCCCAGGGCAATCATGCCGACGATCGCCACCACCTTGATGATGGCGAACCAGAACTCGGCTTCACCGAAGACTTTGACGTTGGCCAGGTTAATCGCGTTGATCAGCACGAAAAACGCCGCAGCAGAGACCCAGGTCGGGATCTCCGGCCACCAGTAGTGCACGTACTTGCCGACGGCCGTCAACTCCGACATACCCACCAGAATGTACAGAATCCAGCAGTTCCAGCCCGAGAGGAAGCCGGCGAAACCGCCCCAGTACTTGTGGGCAAAGTGGCTGAAGGAGCCGGCGACCGGCTCCTCGACAATCATTTCGCCAAGCTGGCGCATGATCATGAAGGCGATAAAGCCGCAGATGGCATAGCCCAGGATCATCGAAGGGCCGGCGGATTTGAGCACCCCGGCCGAGCCCAGGAACAGGCCGGTGCCGATGGCGCCACCGAGGGCGATCAACTGGATATGCCGGTTTTTCAGGCCGCGTTTCAGCTCGCCTGAAGAAGAATGGGGTCCACTCATGAAAAGGGTCTCACGCAAGGTTTGAAGAGTTGAATGCAGGTTGCTGCCTTGAATTACCGACTCAAGCAGCGCCGCTCAAACCCCAGCGCAGGCACCAGGAGTACAGCGTCTTTCTAATGGTCATGCGTCACCTGTTTGTTTTTATCTGTGACGAAATCGAACCCGTCCGGCTCGTGGCCAGGCGGAGTGATCAGGGGGATCAAACCCTGAGGTCTTGGCCTTTTGCGTGGGTACGCAAGGGGGGTCACAGTAAAACGCGGCGCATTGTACACCGCTCGACAGCTTCGGCACGCACCGGGAAAGTGCACGGGCGATTCTGTCAGCTAATGCTTACATCGGCGCGCCCCCCAACAAAGCCAGGGCAGTTGCGTAAATCTATCGTTACACCCCGGAAAATCCGCGTTACAGCCAGACTTTGGCAACCCTCAACGGAATTCTGTCGGTAAGCAATGCCTGAAGAATCGCTTCAGCCAATTCACTGTTTTGCCTGAATAAAAAAATCTGCTGAAAAACAGAAGAAAAAATCCAAATGAAACCGTGTCAATAAATTTTTTGCATTTCGAAACACTCTCTTCTAGGTTCTTTGCACTTGCCCGCGAAGCCCGTGGGCAAGCCGTTCTCAAACAACGTCCTCTAGGAGATACACCATGCAAGCACTGGAAAACGACCTGGAAACCGAACTGCAACTCGACGATTGGTTTGAAGCGCCGACCCATGAGGCCGCCGTTGAAATGATGCAAGCCGATGCCGTTGTGCCTTTTGGCACCGCGATGTGGCCTTTCTAATACCCGGCAGGCATCCGGCAGGCGCTGTGCACGGCGCCTGCCCCCTTACCCAAGGCACAGAAGGACACCCGTCATGGACAAGGCCCGCGCCGTCGAACATTTTCTCTACTACCTGGCACACCACCCCGCCCTCAACGGCCTGAACCGCCCCACCGTGTTGCTGGGCCACACCGAGCGCTATGACGCCATCGCCCAGGCGATTACCCACGGCAGCGCCGCCCGCTTCAACTTTCAACTGCAACGCCTGGACCTGGCGCCCAGCGACACCCTGTCCCAGGCCATTCAAAGCTGCGACCTGTACCTGTTTCTCTATGATTCCTCCACGCTGCCCAACCCACGCGCCGAAGGCCCGGACTTTATCCGTGCCCTGCAAGGCGTGATGGCCGAGCACTGGAAAAAATCCCTGCTGTTCAAGGATTACGGCGACTATTTCTACGACACCTTCAGCGTCGAGCCCCAACGCATCGCCGACCTCAACGCCACACTGATCCGGCGCATGGCCCAGGCCAACGTGCTGAGCTTTACCGACAAACACGGTTCGCGCCTGGAAGCGCCGATGAGCAGCATCAAGAAGTGGACCAATATCAACGGCGTCGGCAACCACGACCTGGCGCCCGGCGAAATCGCCACCCACAGCGAAGCCATCAACGGCCAGGTGCGGTTTGTCGGCACCTTCCTCAGTACCATCCCCTTTGCACGCAAATACGGCGTGCTGCAATTGCCGCTGGAGCTATGGATCGAGAACTCCACCGTTTGCAGCGTGGCCAGCGAAGTGCCAGGGCTGGCAGATGACTTCAACAAGTACCTGAATGCCAACCCGTCCAACCGTCGTGTGGAGGAGTTGGGGATTGGCACCAATGAAGGGGTCAAGGACCTGTATGCGCGCAATGCCGGGTTTGAAGAGCGTCACTGCGGGTTGCACTTGGGCTTGGGTGGCGGGCAGAAAGGCAGTCATCACCTGGACCTGATCTTTGCCAGTGGGGTGCTGGCGCTGGATGACAAGCCGGTGTTTGATGGCGCCTTTGCCTTTTAAAAAATCATAGACGTGTAGAGATCCCGGTGGGAGCTGGCTTGCCTGCGATAGCGGTGTGTCAGTCACCTTTTTACTCACTGACCCACCGCTATCGCGGGCAAGCCCGGCTCCCACAGTTGATTGCATTTCAAATGTAGATCGCAAAAAAAAAACGCCAACCCTAGGGTTGGCGTTTTTATGCGGCGCTTAACGTATCACTGCGGCTTCTTGCGACCAAAACCAGGACGCTGGCCGGAACCGGCCGGTGCGCCACGGCGCTTGCCCGAAGGCTCGTCCGCGACCAGTTTCGGGCCAGGGCGCTTGTTCGCCGCTGGCTTGGCTGGACGCTTGGTGCTGGCGTTGTCGGCCGGGCGATCCGCTTCACCACGGTTGCTACGACCACCCGCCGGAGCAGGACGCGGCGTACGTGGCGCACGCTCGCCTTCCTGACGCGATGGCGTGGTGGGGCGGCGTTCACCTTCAATGTGCGGCTGACGCGAGATACGACCGCCGGTGGCCGGTGCATCCAGCGCAGGGCGCAGGGTGCGGGCAACACGTTCGGTACGTGGCACTGGGCGCGACGATTTGCGCTGCATACGCTCAAGCTTGTCTTTGCTCTTGGCGTTCATCTGCGGCATGGCAACCGGCGTCAGGCCCACTTCGGCGCTGAGGATATCGACCTCGTACTGGCTCATTTCGCGCCAGCGGCCCATCGGCAGGTCGGAGTTCAGGAACACCGGACCGAAACGCACGCGCTTGAGGCGGCTGACCACCAGGCCCTGGGACTCCCACAGGCGACGCACTTCACGGTTACGGCCTTCCATCACCACGCAGTGGTACCAGTGGTTGAAACCTTCGCCACCCGGCGCCTGCTTGATGTCGGTGAACTTGGCCGGGCCGTCTTCAAGCACCACGCCCGCCTTGAGGCGTTCGATCATCTCGTCATCGACTTCACCACGTACACGCACGGCGTATTCACGGTCCATCTCGTAGGACGGGTGCATCAGGCGGTTGGCCAATTCACCGTCAGTGGTGAACATCAGCAAGCCGGTGGTGTTGATGTCCAGACGGCCGATGTTGATCCAGCGGCCTTCTTTAGGCTTGGGCATCTTGTCGAACACGGTCGGACGGCCTTCCGGGTCGTCACGGGTGCAGATCTCGCCGTCGGGCTTGTTGTACATGATCACGCGGCGCACCGATTCGGCGGCCTCTTCACGCTTGATGACCTTGCCATCAATGGTGATTGCATCGTGCAGGTCGACGCGCTGGCCGAGGGTAGCCTCGACGCCGTTGACCTTGATGCGCTTCTGGGTGATCCAGGCTTCGACGTCGCGGCGCGAGCCCACGCCGATACGCGCCAGCACTTTTTGCAGCTTTTCGCCTGCTGGGCCGATTTCCTGGTCTTTCTGGTCTTGGTCATTCATCGTAAGCACCTCCCGGTGGGTCGATTCAGGCGTGGCCTGAGGGGTATTGAAAGCGGGGCCTAGGCCGAATAGGTCGGCAAGGGGTCGCGAATCATACGCGCATGGCGCGTGTTGCGCATCACAGACTAGCCGATAACGCCCAAGTCATTTGCTTTTCCGCCGACCGGTGGCGCCCAGAGCCAGCAAACGCAGCTGGGCTTCGGCCAATACCGTGCGCTTGTCGGCTTTATCGAGTTTCTTCCAGGCACGGATTTCACGCTTGCTGCGGCCACAGCCGACGCAGATGTCGTCGCTGAATTTGCAGATGCTGATGCACGGGTCTTTCAGGGCACTCATGGTCGATCCTCTGTGGGAGCTGGCTTGCCTGCGATGGCATCACCTCCTTGCATCTGAGAGACCGAGGCGTCTGCATCGCAGGCAAGCCAGCTCCCACATGGGTTGCGCGGTGAACCTCAGAGCCGGTCAGTCTTCGAGCTGGCGGCGCTCGTTTTCGATGGCCTCGGCCAGCGCCCGGGCTTCGTCTTCTTCGTCACTCAGGGGCGGCTGTTCGAGGGCGGCGACGGCGGCCAGGAGCTTTTCCCGGGCCTGGGCCACGCCAAGCACATCGTCTTGGGCTTCGACCTCAGGCTCGGATTCAACGTTCACCTGGGTTTCTGGCTCCGCCGCACCATCACGCAGCAAATCGTCGAAGTCGGTCTTGATCCCCTGCTCCATGTCGTCCAGCTCCAGCAACAACGTATGGAAACTGGTTTCGTCCTTGGGCTCCTCCGGCTCGGCGCTGGCATCGGCCAGTTCCTGCAGGCTTTGCGGCACCGGCGCGTCGTCGAAATCGAGCACTGGCTCGGCCTCCATTTCGCGCAGTTCGGCTAGCGGCGGCAGGTCGTCGAGGTTCTTCAGGTTGAAATGATCGAGGAACACCTTGGTGGTGGCGAACATCGCCGGTTTGCCGGGCACGTCACGGTAGCCAACGATGCGAATCCACTCGCGCTCCAGCAGGGTCTTGACGATATGGCTGTTGACCGCCACACCACGCACGTCTTCGATCTCGCCCCGAGTGATGGGCTGGCGATAGGCGATCAGCGCCATGGTCTCCAGCATCGCCCTCGAGTAGCGCTGCGGGCGCTCTTCCCACAAACGCCCGACCCACGGTGAAAACTTCTCACGGATCTGCAGGCGATAACCCGACGCCACTTCGCGCAACTCAAAGGCACGGCCCTCACAGGACTTGCGCAGGATCTCCAAGGCTTTCTTGAACACCGGCGGCTCCGGGCGTTCGGCTTCTTCAAAGAGTTCGAACAGGCGCTCCAAAGATTGCGGTTTGCCCGAGGCCAGGAGAAAGGCCTCCAGCAAAGGGGCCAGTTCGCGGGGTTCAGTCAGATTCATCGATTCAGCTCGTTATTCGGCTCGCGCCCGCACGTGGATAGCCGCAAAAGGCTCATTCTGCACCAGCTCGACCAAGGATTCCTTGACCAGCTCAAGGATCGCCATAAAGGTCACCACCACGCCCAGGCGCCCTTCCTCGGCGGTGAACAACTCGACAAAGGGCACAAAACCACCGCCCTTGAGACGTTCCAGCACATCGCTCATGCGCTCGCGGGTGGACAGCGCTTCACGGCTGACCTGGTGGCTCTCGAACATATCGCCACGGCGCAGTACTTCGGCCATGGACATCAGCAATTCTTCCAGACTCACGTCCGGCAGCAACTTGCGCGCGCGCGCCTCGGGAGCGTCGAGCTTGGGCACCACCACATCACGGCCCACACGGCTCAGACCGTCGATGCCTTCGGCGGCGGCCTTGAAGCGTTCGTACTCCTGCAGGCGGCGGATCAGCTCGGCGCGCGGGTCATCCTCTTCGGCTTCTACCGTCTCCGAGCGCGGCAACAGCATGCGCGACTTGATCTCGGCGAGCATGGCGGCCATCACCAGGTACTCGGCGGCCAATTCCAGGCGCACCGACTGCATCAGCTCGACATAGCCCATGTACTGGCGGGTGATTTCTGCCACCGGAATATCGAGGATATTGATGTTCTGCTTGCGGATCAGGTACAGCAGCAAGTCCAGGGGGCCTTCGAAGGCTTCAAGGAACACCTCCAGGGCGTCCGGCGGGATGTACAGGTCCAGGGGCATTTCCATGACCGCCTGGCCATACACCATGGCAAACGGCAGTTCTTGCTGGGCGCCAGCCTGGGGATCAGCGGCTTCCACGGCTGACATTCAGGCCTCGACCATGAACGGAGCCGGGTCGCCACAACCCACACGCACCACTTCTGGTTCGCCATCGGCCAGGTTGATCACCGTGGAGGCCTTGTTGCCGCCGTATCCGCCGTCGATGATCAGGTCGACGTGCTTTTCCAGCAAACGGCGCATTTCGTAAGGGTCGTACAACGGCTCGGTTTCGCCGGGCAGGATCAACGACACGCTCATCAGCGGTTCGCCCAACTCGGCCAGCAGCGCCAGGGCAATCGGGTGTTCCGGCACGCGCAGGCCGATGGTGCGTTTTTTCGGGTGCAATAACAGGCGCGGCACTTCGCGAGTGGCGTTGAGAATGAACGTGTAAGGCCCCGGCGTGTGGGCCTTGAGCAGGCGGAAGGTACCGGTGTCGACCTTGGCGAACAGGCCGAGCTGGGACAAGTCGCTGCAGATCAGCGCAAAGTTGTGCTTGTCGTCCAGCTGGCGCAAGCGTCTTACCCGCTCGACCGCGCCCTTGTCGCCGATCTGGCAGCCAATGGCGTAGGACGAATCAGTCGGGTAGATCACCACGCCACCGGCGCGGATGATCTCTACGGCCTGCTTGATCAGGCGCGCCTGAGGGTTTTCCGGATGAATCTGGAAGAATTGACTCACGTGCTCTACCTGTTCAGACGGTGGCAATAATGGGGTCATGCTTGAATCGCCCCCACAACAGCGGCAGATCTTCCGGGACCTGACGATACTCGCCAATCTCGGACCAGCCGCCTGGGCCATGAAAATCACTGCCGGCACTGACCAGCAGACCAAATTCGCGGGCAAGGATCGCCAGGCTGCCGACCTGTTCTGCCGGTTGATGCCCGTTGACCACCTCGATGGCGTGGCCACCCGCACCAATATAGTCGCTGATCAGCTTGCGGCGCTTGCTGCGGGTGAAATCGTAATGCCAGGGATGCGCCAAGCTGACCCAGGCCCCGGAGGCCCGCAGGGTCTGGACGGTGTCTTCCAGGGTCGGCCAATGCAGCTTCACATCGCCCAACTTGCCGGCGCCCAGCCATTTGCGAAAGGCCTCGGCGCGATCCTTGACATAGCCTGCGCGCACCATCCAGTCGGCAAAATGCGGACGGGCCGGTGCGTTGCCGCTGTCGCCCAGCTCTTGCTGGATGGCGCGGGCGCCGTCGAGGGCGCCAGGCATACCTTTAAGGCTCAGTTTGCGGCTTATTTCTTCGGACCGCAGCCAGCGGCCATCGTGCAATTGGGCAATCGCCGCCACCAAGGGCGGGGCCTTTTGATCAAAACCGTAGCCCAGCACATGGATGGTGGCGCCGCCCCAGGTGCAGGACAATTCCACGCCGTTGACCAGCTGCATGCCCAGGGAATGCGCGGCCTGGCGGGCTTCATCGAGGCCTTCGAGGGTGTCGTGGTCGGTCAATGCCAAAACTCGCACGCCTTTTTCAAACGCACGCGCAACCAATACCGCGGGCGCCAGGGCGCCGTCGGAGGCCGTGCTGTGGCAGTGCAAATCAACATTCACGGGAGTGTGTAACCTCAAGTCAGCTGGCGCTATCGCAACCAAGGATGTTTGTTATTATGCCGTCACATCCAGCTTCTGGCTCTTACTGTGAAACAATTCATCGACTTCATCCCGCTGTTGCTGTTTTTCATCGTTACCAAACTCGACCCCAGGGTCATCGAAATCGCCGGCCACGAGCTATCGTTCGGAGGCATCTACAGTGCCACTGCCGTACTGATCATCAGCTCCATCGTAGTGTACGGCGCCATCTTCATCTCCCAGCGCAAGTTGGAAAAAAGCCAATGGCTGACCCTTATCGCCTGCCTGGTATTCGGTGGCCTGACCCTGGCCTTCCACAGCGAAACCTTCCTTAAATGGAAAGCCCCGGTGGTGAACTGGCTGTTCGCCCTGGTGTTCATCGGCAGCCACTTCATTGGTGACCGCCTGCTGATCAAGCGAATCATGGGCCATGCGCTGACCTTGCCGGAGCCGGTGTGGGTGCGCCTGAACGTGGCCTGGATCGTGTTTTTCCTGTTCTGCGGTGCCGCCAACCTGTTCGTGGCCTTCACGTTCCAGGACTACTGGGTCGACTTCAAAGTGTTCGGCAGCCTGGGCATGACCGTATTGTTCCTGATCGGCCAGGGCATCTACCTGTCGCGCCACCTGCATGACACCGCGTCTACCACGCCGAAAACCGAGGACTGACATGCTCTACGCCATCATTGCCACCGATATTGCCAACTCGCTGGAAAAACGCTTGAGCGTACGCCCGGCCCACGTCGAGCGCCTTAAACAGCTGCAAGCCGAAGGCCGCATCGTACTGGCCGGCCCGCACCCGGCGGTCGACAGCAATGACCCGGGCGACGCCGGCTTCACCGGCAGCCTGATCGTGGCCGAGTTTGCCTCCCTGGCCGACGCCGAGGCCTGGGCCAAGGCAGACCCTTACGTTGCAGCAGGCGTCTATGCCGATGTGGTGATCAAGCCGTTCAAGCAAGTCCTGCCTTGAACCCGGCTGCGTCGAACCTAATCGTTTCGGCGCACTCCTAATGGCTCACGGCGTCACCGGTGGGGTCGTCGCCGTCGACAATGGCTAAATCGAGTGAGTCATGAGCGAGCTGTTACTGATAGATGATGACCAGGAGCTCTGTGAGCTGCTGACCAGTTGGTTGAGCCAGGAAGGCTTCCAGGTGCGCGCCTGCCACAACGGCCTGAGCGCCCGCAAAGCCTTGGCCGAAGCCGCCCCGGCGGCGGTGGTGCTCGATGTGATGCTGCCCGACGGCAGCGGCCTGGAGTTGCTCAAGCAACTGCGCAACGACCACCCGGAGTTGCCGGTGCTGATGCTCTCGGCGCGGGGCGAGCCTCTGGACCGCATCCTCGGCCTGGAACTGGGCGCCGACGACTACCTGGCCAAACCTTGCGATCCGCGCGAACTGACGGCGCGCCTGCGCGCCGTGTTACGACGCAGCCACCCGGCCGCGGTATCGACCCAGCTGGAACTGGGCGACTTGTGCTTCAGCCCGGTGCGCGGGGTGGTCAGCATTGATGAGCAGGAATTCACCCTGACCGTCTCCGAAAGCCGCCTGCTTGAAGCCTTGCTGCGTCAGCCCGGCGAGCCCCTGGACAAACAGGAACTGGCTCAGATCGCCCTGGGCCGCAAGTTGACCCTCTACGATCGCAGCCTGGACATGCACGTCAGCAACCTGCGCAAGAAGATCGGCCCACACCCGGATGGCCGGCCACGCATCGTGGCGCTGCGTAGTCGTGGCTACTACTACAGCCTCTAAACATCCCGCTTAACCCTGTGGGAGCTGGCTTGCCTGCGATAGCGGTGTGTCAGTCCACCGTTATGCTAACTGGCCCACCGCTATCGCAGGCAAGCCAGCTCCCACCATTGATTTCATCACCTTCAAGGGTTTTGTCAGCTCCTGTCAAACCTGTCTTTACCGAAGCTTTACCCTCCCCTGACCGCCGCTGACCTTGCGCTGCGTAACCTACTCACATCCGGACTCACCGGAATAGAGACAGGAGAATCACCATGCGCAAGACCCTTATCGCTTTGATGCTCGCCGCTGCACTGCCTACCGTCGCCATGGCCATGCCTGAAGGCCCGGGCCCGATGGGCGGCCACGAAGGCCACATGATGGGTGGCCCAGGCCACGGTGAACACGGTCCGCGTGGTAAAGGTGGCCCGTTCAGCCAGTTGGACTTGAGCAAGGAACAGCGTGAGCAGATCCGCAAGCTGATGGGTGAGCAATGGCACGCTCGCAAAGACCTGACCCAAAAGTACCTGGACAAACTGCCGGCCGCTGACCAGAAGGCGATGCAGGACGAAATCGCCGCCGGCAAGCAGAAAACCCAGGCCGATATCCGCGCCGTGCTCAAGCCCGACCAACAGAAGAAGTACGACGAGATCGTCAAGAAGCAAGCCGAGCGCCGCGCCGAATGGAAAGAGTTCCAGGCCTGGAAAGCCCAGCAAGCGCAAAAAGCGCAATAATGGCCTAGCTTCACCCCAGCCCAGTGGTTCGCGCCGCTGGGCTTTTCCTGTTTGAGGGTTTCCTGTGCGTTCATTGTTCTGGCGTATCCTGGCGAGTTTCTGGCTGGCCATCGCCCTGGTAGGCGGGTTGTCGATTTTGCTTGGGCATATGCTCAACCAGGACGCCTGGATTCTGAGCCGCCACCCTGGCCTCAACAACCTGGCCCAAGAGTGGACGCAACTCTATGAAGCCCAGGGCGAAGACGCCGCCCAGGACTTGCTGCAACAGCGCAAACGCCAGTACCACATTGATGTGCAAGTGCTGAACGAGAGTGGCGAGCCGGTGGTGCGGGGCACCTTCCCGCGCCGCGCCGCCGCCTTCGAAGCCCGGCAGAACGACAGCCAGGACGGCCACCTGCCGTGGCGACGCCTGACCGCCGAGTACACCAGCGACAAAACCGGCGACACCTACCTGCTGATCTACCGCATTCCCCACCCGGAGCTGGAAGCCTGGCACCGCAGCAGCCTGCTGTGGCCGCTCAGTGCCCTGGCGATTACCCTGGTGGTGCTGACCCTGTTCAGCCTTCTGGTGACGTTGTCCATTACTCGCCCGCTCAGTCGTTTGCGCGGCGCGGTGCATGATCTGGGGCAAACCACCTATCAACAAAACAGCCTGGCGCAACTGGCCAACCGGCGCGACGAATTCGGTGTCTTGGCTAACGACTTCAACCGCATGGGCGCGCGCCTGCAAAGCCTGATCGGCAGCCAGCGCCAGTTGCTGCGCGACGTCTCCCACGAACTGCGCTCGCCGTTGGCGCGCTTGCGTATCGCCCTGGCCCTGGCCGAACGCGCCAGCCCCGAAGAGCGGGAAAAACTCTGGCCGCGCCTGACCCGCGAATGCGATCGCCTGGAAGCCTTGATCAGCGAGATCCTGGTGTTGGCACGGGTCGACGCCGACAACGCCAGCGCCGAAGACATCGACCTCACCCCGTTGCTTAAAACCCTGCAAAAGGACGCCCAACTCAGTGCCCCCGAGCAAGTGGTGCAACTGACGACTGCCAATGATTTGCAGCTTAAAGGCTGGCCGACCATGATCGAACGCGCCGTGGACAACCTGCTGCGCAATGCCCAGCGCTTCAACCCGGTGGGCGAACCGATTGAATTGCAGGCCCAGCATCAAGGCGGGCGCATTCTGATCAGCGTACGCGACCACGGCCCCGGCGTTGAAGCCGAGCACCTGAGCCAATTGGGCGAGCCGTTCTATCGGGCGCCGGGCCAGACCGCCCAAGGTCATGGCCTGGGCCTGGCCATCGCCCGTCGCGCCGCCGAGCGCCATGGCGGCAACCTGATCCTGGCCAACCATCCCGATGGCGGCTTTATCGCCAGCATCGAACTGCCCTTGATCCCTGGGGTTGCCACACCAGTGGGATGATCTTCTATAGTGGCCCTTCTCTTACGGAGGGCCTTTGATGACTGACCTGCTGACTCCCATCCAAGCCGCACTCGCGTTACCGCACGCCCCACTGCCCCAGACCCAGGCCGGTGCCTTGCCCTCGACCTTTGCCGTGACTGACCTGGCGGCCGCCAGCATCGGCGCCGCGGGCCAGGCTATCGCCCAGTTGATTGAGCAACAAACCGGGCGTCTGCCCAGCGTCAGCGTGGATCGGCGCCTGGCCTCGTTGTGGTTCTCTTCGTCGATTCGCCCCGTGGGGTGGCAAGTGCCGCCTTTGTGGGACCCGGTAGCGGGTGATTACGCCAGCGTCGATGGCTGGATCCGCCTGCACACCAACGCGCCCCATCATCGTGCGGCGGCCGAGCGGGTATTGGGGCCTGCCGCTGATTGCGCCGCCATGGCGAGTAGAGTCGCGACCTGGAAAGCCGCCGAACTGGAACAGGCGGTTGTCGATGCGGGCGGTTGTGCCGCGCAAATGCGTAGCTGGCAAGCCTGGCAGCAGCATCCCCAAGGCTTGGCGGTAAACGCCGAAGCGTTGATCCAGCGCCAGGTCTTCGAACCCGGCATCGACAAACCCTGGCTAGGCTCAGCCGCTCGCCCACTGGCCGGCATCAAGGTGCTGGATTTGACCCGGGTGCTGGCCGGCCCGGTGGCCAGTCGTTTCCTCGCAGGCTTAGGCGCCGACGTACTGCGCATCGACTCGCCCACCTGGAACGAACCTGGCGTCGTCCCGGAAATGACCCTGGGTAAACGCTGCGCCCGCCTTGATCTAAAGCGCCACGACGACCGGCAGGTGTTTGAAGCGTTGCTCAAGGACGCCGACATTCTGTTCCACGGTTACCGCGCCGATGCCCTGGAGCAACTGGGTTATACCCTTGGCGAACGTCAGCACATCGCCCCCGGCCTGATCGACGTCAGCCTCAACGCCTACGGCTGGAGCGGCCCATGGCGTAATCGGCGTGGCTTTGACAGCCTGGTGCAGATGAGCAGCGGGATTGCCGAGGCCGGCATGGCCTGGAAACAGACGGATAAACCGCTGCCGCTACCGGTGCAGGCGCTGGATCACGCCACCGGCTATTTGATGGCCGCCAGCGCGATCCGGGCTTTGGCCGAGCGCCTGGACTCCGGACGCGGCGGTTCGGCGCGCTTGTCGTTGGCGCGCACGGCGAAGTTGCTGGTGGCGGCCGGGCAAGTGTCACAGCAAGCGGCATTGCGTGAGGAAGACATCAATGACCAGGGCCTGGTCGTGGAGCAGACAGCCTGGGGCCAGGCCCACCGGCTACTGGCGCCGCTGAGCATCAGTGGCACGCCGTTGCAGTGGGATTTGCCGGCGGTGGAGTTAGGGTCACACCGACCTCAGTGGTGACCTGGGCACCGCTATCGCAGGCAAGCCAGCTCCCACAGGATCAGTGTGGGAGCCGGGCTTGCCCGCGATGGGGCCATCACCGTCGCTATCAATCCCCGCGGTTCAACGACGTCCACAAATGCTGCGCCGCATACGCCCTCAACGGCCGCCACGCCTCGGCCCGCGCCAATAACTGCCGCGCCGACACCGGCCCACCTTCCAAGGCTGCCAAAGCATTGATCAGCCCGATATCCCCCGACGCAAATGCATCCACCTCGCGCAACTGGCGCATGGCGATGTACTGCGCGGTCCACTCTCCAATCCCCGGCAACGCAACCAGCCGTGCAACGCCGTCCTGGAGGCTGGCCTTGGGTTCGAAAAGCTGAGGATCATCCAACAGCGCCTGGGCCACACCGGACAACGTACGACCCCGCGCCTTGGGCATGCCCAGGGTGGCCAGGTCTGCCGCCGCCAGCACTTCTGGTGTCGGGAACAGGTGGGTGATACCGGCGTGCGGGGATGCCAGCGCCAGGCCATACTGAGCCACCAGCTTGCTCGCCAGGCGAATCGCCGCCACCACGGTTATCTGCTGGCCCAGCACTGCACGAATCGCCAGTTCCAACCCGTCCCAGGTGCCTGGCAACCGCAGGCCAGGGCGGGCCGCAGCCAGTTGCGCCATCAGGGGATCTTGCGACAATTGCGCGTTGATCACCTCAGGCACCGCATCCAGATCAAACATCCTGCGCAAGCGCCGCTCGATCTCAGGCATCGCTGCAGGCTCGGGAAAGTCGACCGTCACCTCCAGCCAATCCCCCACGCCCGGTTCGACGCTGACCCAGCCATGTCGGCCCGCCACACTGATACTGCGCCGATACACGCCGGCGACCACGGTTTCCAACCCGGTAATCGCCCGCGCCGATAGGAACCCCAGCATCGCCGCCCAGTCGTAGGGCGGTTGATACGCCAATCTCACAGTGACAATACCCCGCTATACAGCCCATACGCGGCTAACCCAGCGCCCGCGATCACGCCGCTGAAAATGCCTTTTTCCACGGCGGTAAACAAGGGTAGGCCCTGCTCGCGCTTGGCCAGGGCAAACAGGATCACACCCGGGGCGTACAGCAACGCCGACAGCAGCAAATACTTCAAGCCCCCCGCATACAGCAGCCAAATCGCGTAGCCGAGGGCAACCAGCCCCACCAGCAGATCTTTCATGCGCCGGCGCTGCCAGCCTGCATAGGTTTCGCCGCGCGCGCTCAACAGCACCGCATAGGCCGCCGACCACAAATAAGGCACCAGGATCATCGAGGACGCCAGGTAGATCAGGGTGGTGTAGGTGCTGGCGGAAAACAGCGTGATCACCAGGAATGCCTGGATCATCACGTTGGTCAGCCATAAGGCATTGACCGGCACCTGATTGGCGTTTTCCTTCTTCAGGAACGCCGGCATGGTCTTGTCCTGGGCGGTGGCATAGAGGATTTCCGCGCACAGCAGCGCCCAGGAGAGCAACGCGCCGAGCAGCGAAACCGCCAGGCCGATACTGATCAATACCGCGCCCCAAGGCCCGACGACATGCTCCAACACACCGGCCAGGGACGGGTTCTGCAATTGCGCCAGCTCCGGCTGGCTCATGATGCCCAGGGACAACACATTCACCAGCACCAGCAAGGCCAGCACGCCCACGAAACCAATCACCGTGGCGCGCCCCACGTCCGAGCGTTTCTGCGCCCGCGCCGAATACACACTGGCGCCTTCGATCCCGATAAATACAAACACCGTGACCAGCATCATGTGGCGCACCTGCTCGACCACGCTGCCCATCTGCGGGTTACCCATTCCCCAGATATCGCGGGTGAAAATTTCCGCCTCGAATGCAACGGCGGCGATCACGATAAACATCAGCAGCGGCACGATCTTCGCCACCGTCGTCACCTGATTGATGAACGCTGCCTCTTTGATCCCGCGCATCACCAGAAAATGTACGGCCCACAGCAACAGCGACGCGCAGCCGATGGCAAGCGGCGTATTGCCCTGGCCGAACGCCGGAAAAAAGTAGCCGAGGGTGCTGAATAGCAAGACGAAATAACCGACATTGCCCATCCACGCACTGATCCAGTAACCCCAGGCGGATGAAAAGCCCATGTAGTCGCCAAAACCCGCCTTGGCGTAGGCATACACCCCGGAGTCCAGTTCGGGCTTACGGTTCGCCAACGTCTGGAACACAAAGGCCAGGGTCAGCATGCCGATGGCGGTGATCGCCCAGCCGATCAATATGGCGCCCACTTCGGCACGGGCGGCCATGTTCTGCGGCAATGAAAAGATGCCGCCGCCAATCATCGAGCCCACCACCAGGGCGATCAGGGCACTGAGCCGGAGTTTCTGGGCGGGTTGGGTCATGCAGCTTCCCTCGAAATAAACGGTTGGGCGACAACTGCGCACATAAGTAATTCAGATTAATGACGTTGTCATAACATAAGGATATGTAAAGGTAGGAAGTTTAGGCTTATTTAGAATTTAAATACGTCAATTATGAAGCGATAGTCAAACAACGTACAAAAAATTTGCACATTCGCAAATACGAACTAGCGTCAACACCCATGCCCTCGACCAAATGATTAACCACACAGCAAAGAGCGCTCTATCAAGCGCCTTTGCGGGACTTGTTCGTCCGCAAAAACCTCACCCTAAGTCGTTAATTCACAATGGAATGTGCCAATGAAGTGATCTGAGTCAGCTGTTTGATTAGCGCACGGAATTATTCTGTGGTCTCTCTTCTCCTGCATTGGAGTCATGCAATGTCTGAAACTCCCGGAAAACTTCGACTAGGCGCCCTGGTCGCACTTGTCGTCGGCTCGATGATTGGCGGTGGTATCTTTTCATTGCCACAAAACATGGCCGCCAGCGCCGATGTCGGTGCGGTGTTGATCGGCTGGGTGATTACCGCCATCGGCATGTTGACCCTCGCCTTCGTGTTCCAGACCCTCGCCAACCGCAAGCCTGACCTCGACGGCGGGGTCTACGCCTACGCCAAGGCCGGTTTCGGCGACTACATGGGCTTTTCATCCGCCTGGGGCTACTGGATCAGCGCCTGGCTGGGCAACGTCGGCTACTTCGTGTTGCTGTTCAGCACCTTGGGCTATTTCTTCCCGGTCTTTGGCGAGGGCAATACCCCGACGGCGGTGATCGCTGCGTCAGTGCTGTTATGGGCCGTGCATTTCCTGGTGCTGCGCGGGATCAAGGAAGCGGCGTTCATCAACCTGGTGACCACCGTCGCCAAGGTGGTGCCGCTGCTGCTGTTCGTGCTCATCGCCCTGTTCGCGTTCAAGCTGGACATCTTCACCGCTGACATCTGGGGCGTGAAAAACCCGGACCTGGGCAGTGTGATGAACCAGGTGCGCAACATGATGCTGGTCACCGTGTGGGTGTTTATCGGCATCGAAGGCGCGAGCATCTTCTCGTCCCGTGCCGAGAAACGCAGTGACGTGGGCAAGGCCACCGTGATCGGCTTTATCACTGTGCTGCTGTTCCTGATGCTGGTGAACGTGCTGTCCCTGGGGATCATGACCCAGCCGGAACTGGCCAAACTGCAAAACCCGTCGATGGCCGCCGTGCTGGAGCATGTGGTGGGCCACTGGGGCGCGGTGCTGATCAGCGTGGGCTTGATCATCTCCCTGCTCGGCGCGCTGCTGTCCTGGGTGCTGCTGTGTGCGGAGATCATGTTCGCCGCCGCCAAGGACCACACCATGCCGGAGTTCCTGCGCAAGGAAAACGCCAACCATGTGCCGGTCAACGCCCTGTGGCTGACCAACGCAATGGTGCAGATATTCCTGGTGATCACGCTGTTTTCCGCCAGCACCTACCTGTCACTGATCTACCTCGCCACCTCGATGATCCTGGTGCCTTACCTGTGGTCGGCGGCCTACGCCCTGCTGCTGGCGGTGCGCGGCGAGACCTACGAGAACGCCCTCAAAGAGCGCAGAAAGGACCTGTTCATCGGCGCTATCGCCCTGATCTATGCGATCTGGCTGCTCTACGCCGGCGGCACCAAGTACCTGCTGCTCTCCGCCCTGCTCTATGCCCCTGGCGCGATCCTGTTCGCCAAAGCCAAGCGTGAACTGGGCAAACCGATTTTCACCCCCGTCGAGAAGCTGATTTTCGCCGCAGTGGTCATTGGCGCCCTGGTGGCGGCCTATGGGCTCTACGACGGCTTCCTGACCCTGTAATTGTTGTTCACTGGAGGATCTGTAATGACCACGGAAAAAGTGAAGTACGGCGTACATTCCGAAGCCGGCAAACTGCGCAAAGTCATGGTGTGCTCCCCAGGTTTGGCCCACCAGCGGCTGACCCCCAACAACTGCGACGAGCTGCTGTTCGATGACGTGCTGTGGGTGGCCCAGGCCAAGCGCGACCACTTCGACTTCGTGACCAAGATGCGCGAGCGGGACATTGATGTGCTGGAAATGCACAACCTGCTCACCGACATCGTCGCCAACCCCGAAGCGCTGGACTGGATCCTGGAACGCAAGATCACCGCCAACACCGTAGGCCTGGGCCTGGTCGATGAAGTCGGTTCGTGGCTGCGCAGCCTGGAGCCGCGCAAAATCAGCGAGTACCTGATTGGCGGCGTATCGGCCGACGACCTGCCGAGCAGCTTCGGTGGCAAGACCATCGAGATGTTCCGCGATTTTCTCGGCCATGCCAGTTTCATCTTGCCGCCACTGCCCAACACCCAGTTCACCCGCGACACCACCTGCTGGATCTACGGCGGCGTGACGCTCAACCCGATGTACTGGCCGGCGCGCCGCCAGGAAACCCTGCTGACCAGCGCCATCTATAAATTCCACCCTGAGTTCACCAACGCGGACTTCCAGATCTGGTACGGCGACCCCGATCAGGAACATGGCGCCGCGACGCTGGAAGGCGGCGACGTGATGCCGATTGGCAACGGCGTGGTGTTGATCGGCATGGGTGAGCGTTCGTCCCACCAGGCCATTGGCCAACTGGCGCGCAACCTGTTCCAGAACAAAGCCGTGGAGCGCGTCATCGTGGCCGGCCTGCCTAAATCCCGCGCCGCGATGCACCTGGACACCGTGTTCAGCTTCTGCGACCGCGACCTAGTCACCGTCTTCCCCGAAGTGGTCAACCAGATCGTGCCTTTCACCCTGCGCCCTGACGAGAGCAAGCCCCACGGCATCGACATTCAGCGCGAGAAAACCAACTTCCTCGAAACCGTGGCCGCAGCGCTCAACCTCAAGGCCCTGCGCGTGGTCGAGACCGGCGGCAACAGCTTCGCCGCCGAACGCGAGCAATGGGATGACGGCAACAACGTGGTGGCCGTGGAACCGGGCGTGGTGATTGGCTACGACCGCAACACCTACACCAACACCCTGCTGCGCAAGGCCGGTGTGGAAGTGATCACCATCAGCGCCGGTGAACTCGGCCGAGGCCGTGGCGGCGGCCACTGCATGACCTGCCCGATCATCCGCGACCCTATCGACTATTAAGGAGATTTCATCATGGCTTTCAATATGCGCAACCGCAGCCTGCTGTCGCTGATGCACCACACCACTCGCGAGCTGCATTACCTGCTGGACCTGTCCCGCGACCTCAAACGCGCCAAATACACCGGCACCGAGCGCCCGCACTTGCAGGGCAAGAACATCGCACTGATCTTCGAAAAAACCTCCACCCGCACTCGCTGTGCCTTCGAAGTCGCGGCCCATGACCAGGGCGCCCACGTCACCTATATCGACCCGGTGTCGTCGCAGATCGGCCACAAAGAAAGCATGAAAGACACCGCCCGCGTACTGGGCCGGATGTTCGATGCCATTGAATACCGTGGCTTTGAGCAGGAAATCGTCGAAGAGCTGGCCAAGTTCGCCGGTGTGCCGGTGTTCAACGGCCTCACCGCCGAATTCCACCCGACCCAGATGATCGCCGACACCCTGACCATGCGTGAACACAGCGACAAGCCGCTGCATGACATCAGCTACGCCTACCTCGGGGACGCCCGCTACAACATGGGCAACTCGCTGCTGATGATCGGCGCCAAGCTGGGCATGGACGTGCGCATCGGCGCGCCCAAAGCGCTGTGGCCCCATGAAGATTTCATCAAGCAATGCCAGGCCTTTGCCGAGGAAAGCGGCGCACGCATCACCATCACCGAAGACCCGAAAGAAGCCGTGAAAGGTGTGGACTTCATCCACACCGATATCTGGGTGTCCATGGGCGAACCAGTGGAAGCGTGGGACGAGCGCATCGAGCAACTGCTGCCGTACCAGGTCAACGCCAAGATGATGAAAGCCTCGGGCAACCCTCGGGTGAAATTCATGCATTGCCTGCCGGCGTTCCACAACAGTGAAACCAAGGTCGGCAAGGACATTGCGGCGCGCTATCCGCACTTGGCCAATGGCGTGGAAGTGACCGAAGAGGTGTTCGAGTCGCCGGCCAATATCGCCTTCGAGCAGGCGGAAAACCGCATGCATACCATCAAGGCGATTCTGGTGTCGGCGTTGGCGGATATCTAACCCCACTCTGATCGTTCCCACGCTCCGCGTGGGAATGCAGCCAGTGGCGCTCTGCGCCACAAGAGCGGACGCAGAGCGTCCGGTGAGGCATTCCCACGCAGAGCGTGGGAACGATCATTCTAGAAGGACATTCTGTATGCGCATCGTCGTAGCCCTGGGCGGCAACGCCCTCCTGCGTCGTGGTGAACCCATGACCGCAGACAATCAACGGGCCAACATCCGTATCGCCACCGAACAGATCGCCAAGATCCACCCCGGCAACGAGTTGGTGATCGCCCACGGCAATGGCCCGCAAGTGGGCCTGCTGTCATTGCAGGCAGCGGCCTACACCAGCGTCTCGCCTTACCCGCTGGACGTGCTGGGCGCTGAGACAGAGGGCATGATCGGCTACATCATTGAACAGGAACTGGGCAACCTCCTGGACTTTGAAGTGCCGTTCGCCACCCTGCTCACCCAGGTCGAAGTGGACGCCAAGGACCCGGCCTTCCAGAACCCTACCAAGCCCATCGGCCCGGTGTATGCCAAAGCCGAAGCCGAGAAACTCGCCGCCGAGAAAGGTTGGGCCATCGCGCCCGATGGCGACAAATACCGCCGCGTGGTCGCCAGCCCGCGCCCCAAACGCATCTTTGAAATTCGCCCGATCAAATGGCTGCTGGAGAAAAAAGCCATCGTGATCTGCGCCGGTGGCGGCGGCATCCCGACGATGTATGGCGAAGACGGCAAGCTGCGCGGCATTGAAGCCGTGATCGACAAAGACCTGTGTTCCTCCTTGCTGGCCACGCAACTGGAGGCCGATTTGCTGGTGATCGCCACCGACGTCAACGCCGCCTTTATCGACTTCGGCAAGCCCACCCAGAAGGCCATCGGCCAGGCCCACCCCGACGACATGGAAAAACTCGGCTTCGCCGCCGGCTCCATGGGGCCCAAGGTCCAGGCCGCCTGCGAGTTCGCCCGCCAGACTGGCAAAACTGCGGTGATCGGTTCACTCTCGGACATCGAAGCCATCGTCCAGGGCAGCGCCGGCACGCGCATCAGCACGGCCAAACCTGGCATCACCTACCTGTGAAGTTGAGGAGAAACGCCTATGGCTATCTTTGAACCCGGCCACCTGCATATCGAGCGACACGCGCTGAACAAGGACGATGTCAGCTACGACCTGTGCCTGGACTATGAAGTTGTCACGGATGAGCGCGAAGGCAAAGGCATGCAGTTCACCCTGCATGGCAGCATCCAGGGCAAGGACATGAAAGAGACCTTTTTCCTGCCCAAGGACCAGGCCTACAACTTCGCCAGCAATGTGACCAAGATTGTCGAAAAATACGGCATTCCCAAGACCCATAGCAGCGTCGGTTCACAGCACAAGCATTACGATCTGATGTTTGAGGATGTGCGCCACCAGTTGGATATGAAATCCGGCGACCCGGTCAAACCCGAACACCTGGAATAACCTGCCCCCCAATCGAATGTGGGCGCTGGCTTGCCTGCGATAGCGACCTGTCAGACGATATTTTCGGTAACTGACCCACCGCCATCGCAGGCAAGCCAGCTCCCACATTTTGATCTCCACCGGCTCCAAGGCATACTGGCCACCCTCAGCACTCCAGAATCAAGATCCGCCCCATGCGTATCCACGTCAGCTTCATCGACCGCGTCGGCATCACCCAGGAAGTCCTGGCCTTGCTCGGTGGGCGCAATCTCAATCTGGATGCGGTGGAAATGGTGCCGCCCAATGTCTATATCGATGCGCCGACCCTCAGCGCCGAGGTGCTTGAAGAGCTGCGCGATGCGTTGTTCAGCGTGCACGGCGTGCAGGCGGTAAAGGTCGTCGACATCCTTCCGGGCCAGCGTCGCCACTTGCAACTCGACGCCCTGCTGGCGGCCATGACCGACCCGGTGCTGGCCCTGGACAGTGCAGGCAAGATCCTGCTGGCCAATCCGGCGCTGATCGCCTTGTACGGGCGTGAACCGGCCGGTGAGAGCATCGCCGAGCTGTTCGAGGATCCGGCCTTGCTGGAAACCTTGCTGGACCAGGGCTTTCGCTTGCCGTTGCGCGAGATCAGCGTCAACGGCCAGACCTTGCTGCTGGGCGCCACGCCGATCACCGACGCTGGCGCCCTGCTTACCCTCTACCAGCCCAACCGCATCGGCGAACAACTGTCGGCGCTGCACCATGACCATGCCGAAGGGTTTGATGCGCTGCTGGGCGAGTCCCCGGCGATCCGCACGCTCAAGGCTCGGGCGCAACGGGTGGCGGCGCTGGATGCACCGCTGCTGATCCAGGGCGAAACCGGCACCGGCAAAGAGCTGGTGGCCCGCGCCTGCCACGCCATCAGCACGCGTCACAGTGCGCCGTTTCTGGCACTGAACTGCGCGGCGTTGCCGGAAAACCTCGCCGAAAGTGAATTGTTCGGCTATGCGCCGGGCGCCTTTACCGGCGCGCAACGCGGTGGTAAACCGGGGCTGATGGAGTTGGCCAACCAGGGCACGGTGTTTCTCGATGAGATCGGTGAAATGTCGCCGTACCTGCAAGCCAAACTGCTGCGCTTTCTCAACGACGGCAGCTTTCGCCGCGTGGGTGGCGACCGCGAAGTAAAGGTCAATGTGCGCATCCTCAGCGCCACCCACCGCGACCTGGAAAAGATGGTCAGCGAAGGCACCTTTCGCGAAGATCTGTTTTACCGCCTCAACGTGCTCAACGTCGCCGTGCCGCCTTTGCGTGAACGCGGCCAGGACATCCTGCTGCTGGCGCGCTACTTCATGCAGCAAGCCTGCGCGCAGATCCAGCGCCCGGTCTGCCGCCTGGCCCCGGGTACCTATCCAGCCCTGCTGGGTAACCACTGGCCGGGCAACGTGCGGCAGTTGCAAAACGTGATCTTCCGCGCTGCCGCCATCTGCGAAAGCAGCCTGGTGGACATCGGCGACCTGGACATCGCCGGCACCTCTGTAGCGCGCCAGAGCGATGGCGAAGTCGACAGCCTGGAACAGGCCGTGGAAGATTTCGAGCGCAGCCTGCTGGAAAGCCTCTACAGCCGCTACCCCTCGACCCGCCAACTGGCCAGCCGGCTGCAAACCTCCCACACGGCTATCGCCCATCGCCTGCGCAAATACGGCATTCCCAACAAACCCTGACGGAATAAACGCGGTTCAACTGTAGGAGCTGGCTTGCCTGCGATAGCGTTGGGTCATCCAACGCCTTAGTGACGGGTAGACCGCTATCGCAGGCAAGCCAGCTCCCACAGAAACCGCATTACAGATTTGGTCTGAGAACGACATTCCGTGTACTGAAAGCGCTACAGCGTAACGATATCGCTACAAGCCTGTTTTTTGCGCGCCATGCAAGGCTTTGATCCACATAGGCTTTTTTTCACGCACTCGACTGTAGCGAAAACGCTACAGCATATTCCATTACGCCTATGACTGATTTTATTAACCCTTTGATCTATAACGATTTAATAACGTTGGCCGCGATATTGCTAAGCAACTCCTCATTATTCCAATCCCGTCCACCAGACGATTCTGGCCCTGAGGAGTTTCCATGAGCGAGTTGCGTTTCACTGAAGATCACGAATGGCTGCGCGCCGAAGCCGATGGCAGCGTCACCGTGGGTATCACCGCTTTTGCGCAGAACGCGCTGGGTGATGTGGTTTTCGTGCAACTGCCAGAGTTGCAGGCTTATACCAAGGGCGCCGAAGCCTCCACCGTGGAGTCGGTCAAGGCCGCCAGTGGTGTGTACATGCCGTTGGACGGTGAAGTCCTCGAAGTCAACGACAAGCTCGATGGCAGCCCGGAACTGGTCAACGAAGACCCGATGGGCGAAGGCTGGTTCTTCCGCTTTAAACCCGCCGATGCCGATGCAGTGGCTAAGCTGTTGGATCAGGATGCGTACGACCGTCTGATCAAAGCCAACGCTGAAGCTTGAGGAGCGCGCCATGACCGTTAATCTGACCACCGCCAACGAATTCATCGCCCGCCACATCGGCCCGCGCCAGGAGGACGAGCAGCAAATGCTCGCCAGCCTGGGGTTTGATTCCCTCGAAGCCCTGAGCGCCAGCGTGATCCCGGAAAGCATCAAGGGCACCAGCGTGCTCGGCCTGGAAGACGGCCTGAGCGAAGCCCAGGCCCTGGCCAAGATCAAGGCCATCGCCAACCAGAACCAACTGTTCAAGACCTACATCGGCCAGGGCTATTACAACTGCCACACGCCGTCGCCGATCCTGCGCAACCTGCTGGAAAACCCGGCCTGGTACACCGCCTACACGCCGTATCAACCCGAGATTTCCCAAGGCCGCCTGGAAGCCCTGCTGAATTTCCAGACCCTGATCAGCGACCTCACCGGCCTGCCGATTGCCAACGCCTCCCTGCTTGACGAAGCCACCGCCGCTGCTGAAGCCATGACCTTCTGCAAGCGCCTGAGCAAGAACAAAGGCAGCCACGCGTTCTTCGCGTCGGTGCACAGCCACCCGCAAACCCTCGACGTATTGCGCACCCGTGCTGAACCTTTGGGCATCGATGTGGTGGTCGGCGATGAGCGTGAACTGACCGACGTCAGCGCGTTCTTCGGTGCCCTGCTGCAATACCCGGCCAGTAACGGCGATGTATTCGATTACCGCGAGCTGACCGAGCGCTTCCACGCCGCCAACGCCCTGGTCGCCGTAGCCGCCGACCTGATGGCCCTGACCCTGCTGACGCCGCCGGGTGAATTCGGCGCCGACGTCGCCATTGGCAGCGCACAGCGCTTTGGCGTGCCACTGGGCTTCGGTGGCCCGCACGCGGCGTACTTCTCCACCAAGGATGCGTTCAAGCGCGACATGCCAGGCCGTCTGGTCGGTGTTTCCGTCGACCGCTTCGGCAAGCCGGCCCTGCGCCTGGCCATGCAGACCCGCGAGCAACATATCCGCCGCGAGAAAGCCACCAGCAACATCTGCACTGCCCAAGTGCTGCTGGCCAACATCGCCAGCATGTACGCCGTGTACCACGGCCCCAAAGGCCTGACCCAGATCGCCCAGCGCATTCACCAGCTGACCGCGATCCTGGCCAAGGGCTTGACGGCCCTGGGCCAGAACGTCGAGCAGGCACACTTCTTCGACACCCTGACCCTCAATACCGGCGCCCACACCGCCGCCCTGCACGACAAGGCCCGCGCCCAGCGCATCAACCTGCGCGTGGTGGATGGCGAGCGCGTTGGCCTGTCGGTCGACGAAACCACCACCCAGGCCGATATCGAGGCCTTGTGGGCCCTCTTCGCGGACGGCAAAACCCTGCCGGCCTTTGCTGCCACCGACAGCACCCTGCCGAGCGCGTTGCTGCGCCAGTCGCCGATCCTCAGCCACCCGGTCTTCAACCGTTACCACTCGGAAACCGAGCTGATGCGCTACCTGCGCAAGCTGGCCGACAAAGACCTGGCCCTGGACCGCACCATGATCCCGCTGGGTTCGTGCACCATGAAGCTCAACGCCGCCAGCGAAATGATCCCGGTGACCTGGGCCGAATTCGGTGCCCTGCACCCATTCGCCCCCGCCGCGCAAAGCGCCGGCTACCAGCAACTGACCAGCGAACTGGAAGCCATGCTATGTGCAGCGACCGGTTACGACGCGATCTCCCTGCAACCCAACGCCGGTTCCCAGGGTGAGTACGCGGGCCTGTTGGCCATCCGCGCCTATCACCAGAGCCGTGGCGAAGCACGTCGCGACATCTGCCTGATCCCGTCGTCAGCCCACGGCACCAACCCTGCCACCGCCAACATGGCCGGCATGCGCGTGGTGGTCACCGCTTGCGACGCGCGCGGCAACGTCGACATCGAAGACCTGCGCGCCAAGGCCATCGAGCACCGCGAGCACCTCGCTGCGCTGATGATCACTTATCCGTCCACCCACGGCGTGTTCGAGGAAGGTATCCGCGAAATTTGCGGGATCATTCACGACAACGGCGGCCAGGTGTACATCGACGGCGCCAACATGAACGCGATGGTTGGCCTGTGCGCACCGGGCAAGTTCGGCGGCGACGTGTCCCACCTGAACCTGCACAAGACCTTCTGCATTCCCCACGGCGGTGGCGGCCCAGGCGTTGGCCCGATTGGCGTCAAGTCGCACCTCACGCCATTCCTGCCCGGCCACGCAGCCATGGAACGCAAGGAAGGCGCGGTGTGCGCTGCGCCGTTCGGCAGCGCGAGCATTTTGCCGATCACCTGGATGTACATCAGCATGATGGGCGGCGCCGGCCTCAAGCGTGCGTCGCAGTTGGCGATCCTGAATGCCAACTACATTTCCCGTCGCCTGGAAGAGCACTACCCCGTGCTGTACACCGGCAGCAATGGCCTGGTGGCCCACGAATGCATCCTGGACCTGCGCCCGTTGAAAGACAGCAGCGGCATCAGCGTGGACGACGTGGCCAAGCGCCTGATCGATTTTGGTTTCCATGCGCCGACCATGTCGTTCCCAGTGGCCGGCACCTTGATGATCGAGCCGACCGAAAGTGAATCCAAGGAAGAGCTGGACCGCTTCTGCGACGCCATGATCGCCATCCGCGAAGAAATTCGCGCGGTGGAAAACGGCACATTGGACAAAGACGACAACCCACTCAAAAACGCGCCGCACACCGCCGCTGAACTGGTGGGCGAATGGAGCCACCCATACAGCCGTGAACAAGCGGTGTACCCGGTGGCTTCATTGATCGAAGGCAAGTACTGGCCGCCGGTTGGCCGGGTTGACAACGTGTTTGGCGATCGCAACCTGGTGTGTGCGTGCCCTTCGATCGAGAGCTACGCCTGATCTGACGGGAGATACGCGGCCAGTGTGGGAGCTGGCTTGCCTGCGATAGCGGTGTATCAGCCGACAGTGATGTTGTCTGCCCCACCGCTATCGCGGGCAAGCCCGGCTCCCACATTGACCGAGTCCTCCTCAGAAAATAATAAGAAACCGGAGAACAACCATGTCCCTTAGCGTGTTCGACCTGTTCAAAATTGGCATTGGCCCCTCCAGTTCCCACACCGTAGGCCCGATGCGTGCCGCCGCTCGATTTGTCGAGGGGCTCAAGCGTGACAACCTGCTGAGCACCACCACCGGCATCAAGGTGGAACTTTATGGATCGCTGGGCGCCACCGGCAAAGGCCACGGCAGCGACAAGGCTGTGTTGCTGGGCCTGGAAGGCGAACATCCGGACACCGTGAATACCGAAACCGTGGCTGCACGCCTGGCGCAGATGCGCAGTGACGGGCGCCTCAACCTGCTCGGCGAACACAGCATTGCGTTCAACGAGAAAGAACACCTGGCGATGATTCGCAAGCCCCTTGCCTATCACCCCAACGGCATGATCTTTCGTGCCTTTGACGCCGCCGGCATTCAGACCCGTAGCCGCGAGTACTACTCGGTCGGTGGCGGTTTCGTGGTGGATGAAGACGCGGCGGGCGCCGACCGTATCGTCGAAGACGCCACACCCCTGACCTTCCCGTTCAAACACGCCAAGGACTTGCTCGGCCATTGCGCCACCTATGGCCTGTCTATCAGCCAGGTGATGCTGACCAATGAAAGTGCCTGGCGCCCGGAAGCCGAAACCCGCAGCGGGTTGTTGAAGATCTGGCAAGTCATGCAGGACTGCGTCGATGCCGGCTGTCGCAACGAAGGTATCTTGCCCGGAGGCTTGAAGGTCAAGCGCCGGGCGGCGGCCTTGCATCGGCAGTTGTGCAAGAACCCGGAGTCGGCGCTGCGCGACCCGCTGTCGGTGCTCGATTGGGTCAACCTGTATGCGCTGGCAGTCAACGAAGAAAACGCCAATGGCGGGCGCGTGGTCACTGCGCCCACCAATGGCGCGGCTGGGATCATTCCCGCCGTGCTGCACTACTACATGCGCTTCATCCCCGGCGCGAACGAAGACGGTGTGGTGCGCTTTTTGCTCACCGCGGCCGCCATCGGTATTTTGTACAAGGAAAATGCTTCGATCTCAGGCGCCGAAGTCGGTTGCCAGGGCGAAGTCGGCGTGGCCTGTTCCATGGCCGCAGGCGCACTCTGTGAAGTGCTGGGCGGCAGCGTGTCCCAAGTGGAAAACGCCGCCGAGATCGGCATGGAACACAACCTCGGCCTGACCTGCGACCCCATTGGCGGGCTGGTGCAGGTGCCGTGCATCGAGCGCAATGCCATGGGCTCGGTGAAGGCGATCAATGCGGTGCGCATGGCCCTGCGTGGCGACGGCCAGCACTTTGTGTCCCTCGACAAGGTCATCCGCACCATGCGCCAGACCGGCGCCGACATGAAAAGCAAATACAAGGAAACCGCCCGTGGCGGTTTGGCGGTCAACATTATCGAGTGCTGACACCCACAAGCGCGTCGGCACGTTTTTCAGGAGCTGAATATGTCCACCGAAACCCTGTTGAAAACTCCTCTGCACGCCTTGCACCTCGAACTCGGCGCGCGCATGGTGCCCTTCGCCGGCTACGACATGCCGGTGCAGTATCCATTGGGCGTGATGAAGGAACACCTGCATACCCGTGAACAGGCCGGGTTGTTCGATGTTTCCCACATGGGCCAGATCCGCCTCACCGGCGCGAATGCCGCCAAGGCCCTGGAGACCCTGGTGCCCGTCGATATCATCGACCTGCCAGTGGGTATGCAGCGCTATGCGATGTTCACCAACGAGCAAGGCGGCATCCTCGACGACCTGATGGTCGCCAACCTGGGCAACGACGAATTGTTCCTGGTGGTCAACGCCGCCTGCAAGGACCAGGACCTGGCGCACCTGCGTACACATATCGGCGACCAATGCACCATCGAACCGCTGTTCGAAGAACGCGCCCTGCTCGCCCTGCAAGGCCCGGCGGCAGTGAACGTATTGGCGCGCCTGGCCCCTGAAGTCACCCAGATGACCTTCATGCAATTTGCCACCCTGCGTTTGCTGGGCGTGGAGTGCTACGTCAGCCGCTCCGGCTACACCGGTGAAGACGGCTTTGAAATCTCCGTGCCGGCGGCCAATGCCGAGAGCCTGGCCCGCAGCCTGCTGGCCGAAACCGAAGTGCAGGCCATCGGCCTGGGCGCCCGCGATTCGCTACGCCTGGAAGCCGGCCTGTGCCTGTACGGCCACGACATGAATACCGACACCACGCCAATCGAAGCCAGCCTGTTGTGGGCGATTTCCAAGGCTCGGCGTGCCGATGGCGCACGGGCCGGCGGCTTCCCTGGCGCCGACCGCATCTTCACCCAACAGCAAACCGGTGTGGCGCGCAAACGCGTAGGCCTGCTGCCGCAGGAGCGTACCCCGGTGCGTGAAGGCGCTGAAATTGTCGATGCACAGGGTACGGTTATCGGCAGCGTGTGCAGCGGAGGCTTTGGCCCAACCTTGGGCGGCCCGCTGGCGATGGGTTACCTGGACAGCGCATTTGTCGCATTGGATACCGAAGTTAGCGCAATGGTACGTGGGAAAAAGGTGCCACTGCGTGTAAGTAAAATGCCATTCGTTCCGCAACGTTACTACCGTGGCTGATTGACTGTTTCTATAAGTAACGCGGTTGCGTTAATGTGCACTGAACTGTAACGCAACCGCCATAAAACAGTGCATTCACGATAGGCTTTTTATAGCTGACGCCCTATAACAAGTGAATAACTCTATCGAATAAGCCGGTATCAGAACATTCAACAAAGTGTCATGAGACCCAATAAAACAAGGGCCTGCACAAGGGCTTGTTTTTTTCATATTAGTTGGCGTAGAGTTTGCCCACTGTGTTTGCATGGGTCGCTTGGAACCTGGACCTGGGCAGTAGCTCAAGTAGTTTGCTACAACCCGTTCGACGTCTCTTACTTTCCTGCAACCCAGCCCAGTACTCTTTCGTGTGAAAGGGGCTGTCATTAATTTTTAGCGTCAAAGGAAAGAAGAAAATGTCGGATAAAGGTGGACGTCAGAGCGGTACCGTCAAGTGGTTCAACGACGAGAAAGGGTTTGGTTTTATCACTCCTGAAAGCGGCCCGGATCTGTTCGTGCATTTCCGCGCTATCCAGGGCAACGGTTTCAAGAGCCTGAAGGAAGGCCAGAAGGTCACCTTCGTTTCAGTACAAGGCCAAAAAGGCCTGCAGGCTGACGAAGTACAAGCAGAAGGCTGATCCTTGCTGCGACAAAAAGCCCCTGATATGACATCAGGGGCTTTTTTATGGGCGCCATTGCGTAAACTGCGTGCTTTCTCCAGAGAGCCCTGCCATGTCCAAACCCCTGTTGAGCCCCCAGGGCGAATTCCCCGCCGTTGGCCTGGGCCGTCGCCTGGCAGCGATGTTCTACGATTTCCTGCTGTGCACCGCCCTGCTGATCGTCACCGCGTTTATCTACAAGTTGGTGTGGATCGCCTTCGTGGGCGAAGCGAAGATGCGCACGCTCACCGAGTCCGGCGCGCTGGACGGTGACCCGTTGCTGTCGACTCTGCTGCTGTTCGTGCTGTTCGGGTTCTTCGCCAAGTTCTGGACCCATTCGGGGCAAACCCTGGGCATGCAGGTGTGGGGCGTGCGCGTGCAGAACGCTGACGGGTCGCGGATCAGCCTGTGGCAGGCACTGTTGCGTTTTGTGGTGTCGATTGCGTCATGGCTGTGCGTGGGGTTGGGGTTTATCTGGTCGTTGTTCGATAAACACAAACGCAGCTGGCATGACATCTATTCGGATACGCAGTTGGTGCGAATCCCGAAGCAAAAGAAGTAACTCAAGCGCATCACAGATCAACTGTGGGAGCTGGCTTGCCTGCGATAGCGGTCTTGCAGTCAAAACACCTGTGACTGTTACACCGCTATCGCAGGCAAGCCAGCTCCCACATTTTGATTTGTCTCAGCCTGAGGATCAGGCGTTGCCGGCCAGTTTCAACCGTGCTGCCTGGGTAAAGTCGAGCATGCGCTTGAGCGGCCGTACGGCCTGCGGAATCACCGCCGGTTCCACGAAGATCTCATTACTGCCCTCGCGCAGGCATTGCAACGTGCGCTCCAGCGTATTCATCGCCATCCACGGGCAGTGCGCGCAACTGCGGCAGGCTGCACCGTTACCGGCGGTAGGCGCTTCGACGAAGACTTTGTCCGGGCACAGCTGCTGCATCTTGTAGAAGATGCCGCGGTCGGTGGCGACGATAAAGGTTTTGTTCGGCAAGCGTTGCGCTGCGGCGATCAGCTGGCTGGTGGAACCCACCGCGTCCGCCAGTTCGATCACCGAAGTCGGTGACTCCGGGTGCACCAGGATCGCTGCATCCGGGTAGAGCGCCTTCATGTCTTCGAGCTGCTTGGACTTGAACTCTTCGTGGACGATGCAGGCACCGTCCCACAGCAGCATGTCGGCACCGGTCTGGCGCTGGATGTAGGTGCCCAGGTGTTTGTCCGGGCCCCAGATAATGGTCTCGCCGTTGTCCATCAGGCTTTCGACGATTTCCAGCGCGCAGCTGGAGGTCACCACCCAATCCGCCCGGGCTTTGACCGCCGCCGAGGTGTTGGCGTACACCACCACGGTGCGCTCGGGGTGTTGATCGCAGAACGCGGAAAACTCATCCACCGGGCAACCCAGGTCCAGGGAGCAGGTGGCTTCCAGGGTAGGCATCAGGATGCGTTTTTCAGGCGTAAGGATCTTGGCAGTCTCGCCCATGAAGCGCACGCCAGCCACCAGTACGGTCTTGGCAGGGTGGGCGGCACCGAAGCGCGCCATCTCCAGGGAGTCGGAAACACAGCCACCGGTTTCTTCGGCCAGGGCCTGAATCACCGGGTCGCAATAAAAGTGGGCAACCAACACCGCGTCCTGAGCCTTGAGCTCGGCGGCAATGGCGGTTCGCAGGCTCGCCTCTTCAGCAGCGCTGAGCACCTTGGGCTGCTTGGCGTCGAGGTGGGCTTGAACCAGTAGGCGTTCGGAAATGTGCGTCATGTTCGCAAGACCTGCAGGCGCAGTAGCGCGAAAGTCGAGTGTACCACCGGCTCCGGAGCCCTTCGGGCGCCGCCGGACGAAGTGTTTTTGTTCATCAAGCACGGGTACAGCTTAAAGCTGCGCAAGGCTACAGAATATCCAATGGATTCAAAAGCCTAATCTAGTGACCCGGCCAAGTGCCCGATCCCTGGCCGCGCCACGCCGATTAGGCGATGCCTGCACAACAATCAAAACCGCCCCTTTCCCTCCCACACGCCTGAAAAATCAGGAATATCAGGCCCCCACACCCTGTCGCGCCCTAATTTTGTGCATTTAAGCACTGAATTACGCGATTTTTCTTACGTCTTGTGTAATAAATCCTACAGCGATGTAACAAACCGTCGACCACTCACTCAAGTAGGGCAACTACCGCTGAGTTCAACGCTGGCTCAGACGGTATGGATCGTGTGTATTTCTACGTTAAGGATGTCGAGTGCCAAATCAGCTCTCAACCGGACACTTGTGTTGTATCCGTAATCTGGGCATCGCCCTGCTCTGCCTGTGGGCGCTGCCCGTGGCTGGCGCCGAGGTGCCGCAGCCAGGCCAGGAAGCCCTGCGCTTGCAGCAACAACAGCAACGCGACCTGCAGCAATTACACCTGGAGCAGCGCCAACGCCAGATGCAACGCGGCAGCTTCGGTACACCAGCGGCACCCGCCTTGCCCACGGACATCGCCAGGGATGAACACTGCTGGCCCTTGAGCGGTACGCGCCTGGCCGGGGTCACGCTGTTCAGCCGTGCCGAGTTGGACAAACACATCGAGCCCTACGTGGCGCCTTGCATGGGCGTCACACAGATCAACCGCCTGCTGGCCGAGATCACCCGGCTGTATGTCGAGGCCGGTTATATCGCCAGCCGCCCCTACCTGATCAGTGCACCCACCGCCGGGCAGCCGCTGGATATTCACGTCGAAGAAGGCTACCTGGAGACCATCGAGCTGGCCGACCAGAGCCTGCCGGTGTCATTGGGCGGGGCATTCCCCGGCATGCTCGGCAAACCACTGAACCTGCGAGACCTGGAACAGGGCCTGGACCAGCTCAATCGCCTGCGCTCGGTCGACCTCACCGCCGACATCGCCCCAGGCAGCACAGCGGGCGCCTCGCGCATCATCCTGCGCACGCGCAGCAGCGCCTCGCGCTGGGCCCTGGGCCTGGGGGTGGATAACCTCGGCAGCGCCGGCACCGGGCGGGATCGCAATGCAATCAACTTGAGCCTGGACAGCCCGCTGCAAATCAACGACTCGCTCAACCTGAGCTTCAGCGACACGCTCAACCATGGGCCGCGCTACAGCCGCAGCCACAGCCTGTTCTACTCGATCCCCTACGGTTACTGGACCTACAGCCTGTTCGCCAGCCATGCCGAATACCGCTCGCCGTTCAAGCTCAGCCGTGCCACGTTCTACAACAGTGGCCGCACCGATCAAGTCAGCCTGCGCAGCGACCGTGTGCTGTGGCGCGACCAGGGCCACCAACTGAGCGCCAACCTGCAACTGGCCTACAAAGACGTCGACAGCTACCTGCAAAAGGTACACCTGGACATCCAGAGCCCGACGCTGACCGTGGCCGAAGCGGGCCTGAACCTGTTCTGGCTCAACAGTGCGGTGTGGAACCTGGACGTCAACTACGCCCAGGGCCTGACCTGGTTCGGCGCCGATCGCGATGCCAGCCAAGTGCAGAAAAACCAGCCCAAGGCGCAGTTTCAAAAGTACCGCGCCAACCTCACCCAATGGCGCAACGGCCAATGGGCAGCGCAGCCGTGGCAGTGGCAAAGCCAGTTATCGGTGCAGTACAGCCCGGATGCATTGCCCGCCATCGAACAACTGCTGATCACCGACGACTCGGCCGTGCGCGGCTACCGCGAAAACAGTACTTCCGGTGCCATTGGCACGGTATGGCGCAACACTTTGCGCCTGCCGCTCAATACTGACTTGCCGGTGAAGCTCACCCCGCGCCTGGGCCTGGACAACGGCTGGGTCAAGCACGAACACGGTGCCCGGAGCCAACGCCTGAGCGGCGCCAGCGCGGGGCTCAACCTGAGCTGGAAGAACGTGCAGCTCGACGTCGACTACCAACGCAACCTCAACACCCCTACAGGTTTTCGCCAGGAGCCGGAGGTCTGGCTGACGCGCCTTAGCGTGCAGATATGAGCTCACACCCGTTTTTTGCCTGAGTCACCGCCGTACCTGGCCACTCCAGCAGCGTTGCAACGAACAACGCGCGTCGTGGATCAGCCAACACAGAGCGAGATTATTTATGCCGACTACTCCACACAGCTTCCACCTTTCACCCCAGGGCAAACTGCGCTGGGCCATCGCCAGCCTGTTCCTGCTGCCGCAACTCGCGCTCGCCGCAGGCTTGACCGTCGTCGAAGGCCCTGGCGGCACGCCGCAACTGCAAAACCAGGGCGGTGTACCCATCGTCAACATCGTCGCGCCGAACGCCGGTGGCCTGTCCCATAACCAGTTTTTGGACTACAACGTCGACCGCCAGGGCCTGGTGTTGAACAACGCCTTGCAGGCTGGCCAGTCCCAACTCGCCGGGCAGTTGGCAGCCAACCCGCAGTTCCAGGGCCAGGCGGCGAGCGTGATCCTCAATGAAGTGATCAGCCGCAACGCCTCGACCCTCAATGGCGCCCAGGAGATTTTTGGCCAGGCAGCCGATTACGTGCTGGCCAACCCTAACGGCATTTCGGTGAATGGCGGCAGTTTCATCAACACGCCCAATGCCAACCTGGTGGTCGGCCGCCCTGAACTCAACGACGGCAAGCTGCAAGCCTTGAGCACCCGCGATGCCAACGGCCAACTGACAGTGCAAGGCCAAGGCCTGCACAACCGCGAGGGCTCTATCAACCTGATCGCGCCGCGCATCGACAGCGAAGGTCGCCTCAGCGCCCGCGATCAATTGAACCTCACGGTGGGCCGTAATCAGGTCGATTTCGCCAGCGGGCAAGTGCGCCAAGTCGACCCGGCCAGCAAGACCCAGGACCAACGCATCGACGCACGCCTGTTCGGCGCCATGCAGGCCGGGCGCATCAACATCATCAGCACCGCCGAGGGCGCCGGTGTGCGTGTGGGCGGTGTGCAGGTGCAAGGCACTGACGGGGTGAAGATCAGTTCGGCCGGCGACCTCGACATCAGCGGCCATGTGCATGCCGACAGCCTCGACGCCACCCGCGCTGGCGTGCACAGCCGCCAGGGCGATGTCGATTTGCACAGTGCCAAGGACTTGAACCTGGCCGCCACCGACGTCAGCGGGCGCAACGTCAAACTCGACGCCAGCCGCAACCTGACCCTCAGCAGCCTGGAAAGCCGCAAGCTCCAGGAAAAGCGTGAGCAGTGGAACAACAGCAACTTCTTGTTCACCTACGAAACCTACGACCGCACCACCACCGACAAAGACTCGCGCCAGCACGGCAACAAGGTCGTGGCGCAACAGGACGCGGCGCTGTCGTCCGGCGCCAACACCGAGATCAAAGCCAGCCACGTGGAAGCGGGCAACACTCTGCGCGTCGACAGCGGCGCAGACCTTCAGGTGAACGCCGCCACCGAAACCCATGAAAGCCGCGACCAGGGCAACCATCGCAAACACCTGTGGAAAGCCAACTGGGATAAATCCAGCAGCGAACAACGCAGCATCACCAGCAGCCTCAAGGCCGGAAAGACACTAGAGCTGACCAGCCAACAGAAGCTGCAAGTGCAAGGCGCCGAGCTGAAAACCCCCGGCGATATTCAACTGGCCGCCCGGCACGTGGAAATCACCAGCGCCAGCCGTACCCAGAGCAGCCGCGACAACGCCTACTCCGGCGACCTCACCGGTGGCAGCTTCTTCGGCAAGCAAGGCGACGGTGACCAGGGCAAGACGTCGAACACCGGCAGCAAGGTCAACGCCGACGGCAAGCTGATCGTCAAGGCCGACGACGTGCGCATCAGCGGTAGCCAGGCCCGTGGCGGCAAGCAGGCCAATGTCATCAGCGACAAAGGTTCGCTGGTGATCGACGGCGTGCAGGACAGCTCCCACGACAACCGCTACAACAATGACAGCAAATTCTTCGGCCTCTCCAAGGATGAAAGCCGCAAGAACCTCAAGGACAGCACCGTGGTTGCCAGCGACCTGCGCTCGGACAGCAACCTCAAGCTGCAAAGTGCCAAGGACATCACCGTCAGTGGCTCCCAGGTATCCGCCGCGGGTGAACTGCAAGCGGATGCCAAGGGCGATATCAAGGTCGTTGCCGCCGAGAACACCACCCACGACACCACTCGCACCCATAGCCGTGGCTTCGATGGCTACGCCAAGGAAACCGAGGGCGTCAGCAGCCAGTACCGTGCGGGGTTGAGCTATGAAGACCAGCAGCAAACCCGCAAGACCGACACCACCCAGCAGCAGGGTTCCAGCCTCAAGGGCGGCAGTGTCGTAGTAAAGGCCGGTGGCGATGTGAGCATCCAGGGTTCGGACCTCAAGGCAACCGCAGGCGATGCCACCCTGAGCGGCAACAACGTCGAGCTGTTGGCCGCCCACGACAAGCGCACCGAAGCCGTCGACACCACCACCACCGGCGGCAGTTTCTACTACACCGGCGGCATTGATCGGGCAGGCAGTGGCGCTCAGTTCAGCCACCAAAGCAGCCAAGACACCACTGAAAAAACCACCGCGCAAACCAGCACCGTGGCCGCGACCGGCAAGCTGACCATCAACGCTGGCAACACCTTCACCAGCGAGGGTGCACAGGCCAAGGCCGGCGCCGAACTGCAGGTCAACGCGGGTCAGATCGACAACCAGGCTGCCCATTCCACCGAGACCAGCACCCACAAGGAAAACGGCTGGACCGCCGATGTTGGCGCCAATGTGGAATACAAAGGCATTACCCGCCCGATCGAAAAAGCCGTCGAGGGCGTGGCCCAGGCCAAGTTCCATCAGCCCGGTTTGCTGGACGCGTTCGAGCAACCCAATGTCGGCCTGGATGTGGAAGTCGGGCACACGAACAAAACCGGCACAACGCAAGACAGCACCGCCGTGGTCAGCCAGTTCAGTGGCGCCGCGGTGCAGGTCAATGCAGCCGGCACGTTGCAGGACGAGGGCACCCAGTACCGCGCCACCGAGGGCGGGCTGAACATCAAGGCCGGCGAGCACCTGGCCACGGCAGCGGCCAACACCCACAGCAGCAGCGAGCAAAGCGTGGACGCCAAGGCTGGCGTGCGGGTCTATACCACCACCGGCGAAGACGTGAATGTGCGCGGCAGCGGCCTGGGCGGCAGCAGCGATGTGCGCGAATCCACCAGCACGGCGGTGCTCGGCAGCTATGTGGCCAGCCAAGGCGTGAGCATCGAGGCCAAGGGCGATGCCCGTTATGAAGGCAGCCAGTTCGACGGCGGCCAGGCCGGGGTTAACCTCAAGACCGGCGGTGAGCTGGCGCTCAACCAGGCCACCAACACCCAGAGCAAAAACAGCAGCACGCTGCGCGGCAACGGCTCACTGACGGTGGGCACCGCGCCCGGTGCGAATGGCAGCAACATCAACCTCGGTGCCGGCGTGCAGTTGGATAACAAGCGCCTGGACACCCAGAACAGCCAGGCACAGGTCGCGACCATTCAAGGCAGCGGCCCCGTTCAGTTCAGCAGCGGCGCAGACATGACCCTGCAAGGCACGCAGATCGGCAGCACGGGCGCAAAGGCTGGCGATATCAGCCTCAATGCCGGCGGCAAGCTGGACCTGCAAGCCGCCACCGACAGCCACGTCAGCAACGGCAGCAACCTGGGCGGCGGTCTGACCCTCGGTGCCGGCAAGACCAGCAGCGCCGAAAGCAGCAGCAAGACCGGCAGCCTCAGCGCCAATTTCAATATTGGTAAAGTGGCGGAGAACGACAAGAGCGCGGTCGTCGGGCAATTGCACAGCAGCGGCAAGGTCAGCCTCGCCAGTGGCGCTGAGGCAACCGATGCCATCCACTTGCAGGGCACTCAGGTCAGCGCAGCCAGCGTTAGCCTGGATGCGCAAAACGGCGGCATCCTGCAAGAGTCCGCACAATCGACCCAGGCCCATAACAGCTGGGGCGTGACCCTGGGCGCAGGCGCCAGCATCGGCAAAACCACCTTGGCCGACGCCGGTGAACATGAGACACCCAAGACCCAGCGCGGCATCAATGCGCGGGCCAAGGTCGATGTGGATCACTTGCAAGGCACCACGCAGCACAACAGCGTGATCACGGCGGGTGACGTCACCCTAAACAGTGGCGGCGATACCCATCTGGCCGGAGCGCGTATCGACGCCGACAAGGTGCACGGCACGGTGGGCGGCGACCTCGTCGTCGAAAGCCGCAAGGACCACGTCAACAGCACCCAGGTGAATGTTGACGCCAGGCTGGATGTCGAGAAGAACCAGCCGGGGGTGGTGGATAAGCTGGCCAAAACCAGCGGCCCCCTGAAGGACAAGGTACAAGCCAAGGCTGAAGGTGCGTTCGACAAGCATCGCGACAAGCTGGAGAACGTCGTAGACAAAGGCACCGGGCACCTGGCTTCGGCCAAGGACAGCGTGGTCAACAGCGTGGTCAATGCCAAGGAACGCCTGGGCGAAAAACTTACCCGCAGTGGCAGCTACGACGTGAACCCGCAACCCCGTGGCGCCTTCGGTACTCGCGTGGACAAGGCCAAGGCTTACCTGGCAGACAAGACCGACGCCCTGGGCACACGCCTGTCTGGCTTCAAGGATAAGGTCTGGCCAAAAACCAGCGACAGCTACACCGTCAGTGGCAAAGACACCACCGGCAGCAAGGTGGCCAACACCGCCGAAAGCGTGTTGTTCGGCGACAAGAGCGGCAACACCAGCTACACCCCGACCCTGTATCTGGATGTCAGCCATGTGGTCAAGGACAGCGTCACCCAGGCGTCAGGCATTCGCGCAGGCCACGGCGTCAACCTGCAGGTGAAGGGTGATACGCAGCTCACGGGCGCGCGGATCAGTGCGCCCAATGGCAAGGTTGAGCTGGGTGGCTCCAAGGTGACTGCAACCACACTGGCCGGCAGCGACTACCGTGCCGATGTCGGGCTGAACGTTTCGAAGTCACCGGTCAACCTGGCCCTGGGCGCCAAGGACGAACTGACCCAGAAACACGACGACGCCACGCGCAAGGACCAAGCCTTAAATCTGGGCCCGCTGCGAGCGGGTGGGCACAGTGAGAGCCAGGCCTTGCAGGCGGGGATTGATCAGGCCATCAACTAAAGGGTAAAGCCGCCCCACTATAGGAGCGAGCTTGCTCGCGAAGAACGTTAACGATGACGCTGGCATGCTTGGAGTACGCGGCGCCCTCAGGTTTTTCGCGAGCAAGCTCGCTCCACAGGCACATTCTCAGCGTGCCAGCCGGCGCGCTCAGTTGTACGCTTTTTCTCGGGTCGCTGTAGGTTGGTCCTTATGATCGCGTTCTTACAAACAAAGCACACCCAGAAAGTGGAACCTTTCGCAGACCTCAACCACCCAACAAAAAACTAACCTCATGCGGATATTTTCAAACAAGAGAAAATAAGCTCGACAGACGGACGCACCAGAAAATTCAGCGCTTCCCTTTGGCGTCTATAACCATAAACAGAGGTTAAACAGTGAGCCCGTTAAAAGGGTATGGCATGTTAGTGCAGTGCACACACGCCCGCCGAACGACTGCGTTTAAAGCTATATCGTTGATCTCATATAAATAAAGTGACCCAGCAATGAATATATTCTCGCCCGTGCCACAGCCACTCAGCAACTATCCCCATACAACAAATGCTGAACACCGTCGCTCCACTCGGGCAATTGACGATGCACCGCCAGTCAAAAATACACTTCCGGACGCGCCGAGCGCCTCGGAAGATAAAAAGCTGGGGCTGGGACAAAAACCGATCCCTGCGCCCGCCCCCGACCATGAGTTAGATTTCGCCAAGGGAGTCATTTATGGCTCTGTCAGCGTTTCCCCTCCCACAGCAAGTTATACGCACCAGGAACAGCTACAGAGGATTGACGCTTACGCCGACCGTGTTGTCACGCAAATCAAGAAAATAGAAGAAAGCGGTGAAGAAAACGAAAGTAATATCAGGTTCCAGAAAACTCGCCCGTTCCTGGAGCCTGCCGGTTATTTCAGCGGCGGGTTATTGGCTGCCGGGTTCGACCCGCATGAAAAAATCAATGTAACTTTCAAAAGTTACGTTGGAAAATGGAAGCCGGAAGTCGAGACCAACACCGATACACGCACCTATTTTGCATGGGAAATTGCAGCCGGTGCTCTTAAGCACGATAAACCACCGGGAGGTGGCCTGCTCAACTTCCAGACCATGGAAATCAAGCCGCAAGACCGGAGCAAGATCAACGATCTGGAAGCGCTGGGTGCGAAGCTACAAAATCATTGGCAAGATGATGTCGCCTCCACCATGAGCGACGAGACGGGCGAATTGGCGAAGCACTCGGGAAAAGCCGATGCTTATGTTGTGCTGGGAACTTTGCAAGGCCTGCGTAACGACAAAGATGCGTATAAAATGCTATCGCCTGAAGGCCGATCAGCCGTTGAACGCACGCTAGACAATAAGGGAAATGTCGTCATACCCAACATATACGGTTATCCACTGGCCGGGTATGCGTTTATTCCTTATGTCAACTATCACGGCAATTATGACACCCGCCCCAATCAAGGCCTGATGCTCGACTTGAAGAACGGCACAGTCAGCGAAATACGCGGAGACGATGATTTTGCTCGTTGGGCCAAAGACAACCGTGATGCCTTAAAAGCCAGCTTTAACGCCGAAGACAGACAAGGCGGAAAGGATGCTCATTGGCCATCAGCGAGCAGTGTGCTCGAAAATTTGATTGAGGGTAATCATGCGCACTATCCGGGACGCAAAAATCTACTCAGCGACAAACAGATTCCGGTTAGAGAGTTATTTAATTACACTCAATCGCGAAAGAAAACCTACCATTTAAAATTTGGAGATCTGAACTCTGGTATTGCCAGCAATTATAAAAAGATCAACGCCAACAATGCCGTGTGGGCCGATCAAACAGAGGTATTTGGTTCCTCGAAGCAAACGTGGAAGGAAGCCAAAGAATTATGGGGGCGCACCTTCGGCTATGTGCCCATCCTTGGAAACGCGGGCAATATTGTCTTCGGTACCCATGATTCCATTTATGGTATGACCGCCGACGATCGTGTTGGCGGCACAGCGGCTGCAGTGATATCGGGCTTGCAGCTGGCGCACGAACTCGCACCATTTGGAGCTGAGGCTGGGTTGGGCGAAGCACCCTCCGCATCGACTATCGCTGGCAGCGAACATTACGGCTGGAAATACAATGAGCAAAGCAACCGTTTTGATTTCGTGAGGAAAGTAAACGCCGCGAATGACAGCGACGTGTCCTCCGTCGCCAATACCGCACCAAGCGAACCGGATACACCACACGTCAGTGAAGGTGTCCCTCCGACAATCGAAATACCAAACAGTAAGCGCTCACTTCTGACATCCGTAGAGAACTTACCGACCGGCGAAGCGCTTTTTTCCACTGTGGATAAAAACGTAGTACTAAGTGGAGAGCTTAACGAGCTAAATTCCCTTGACGAAAAACTTTATACATTTACCGACTTCAACAAAAACGGCCGTCAAGAACGACTCAACATCCTGGTGCACGGAAGCGTCGACCCGGCTACTGGCATCTCGAAAGTTTCATACAACGGAAAACTCAATACGCCACAAGAGTTACTTCAGACACTTCATGACTCGGGCATTTACCCGGAAACGTTTGACAACGTAAGACTACTGTCATGTGACTCTGCAAGTGGTGGAGATGCGTCCTTCGCGGCGGAGTTTCAGAAGCTCATAGGGCGCCCTGTCAAGGGCTATAGCGGCACCCTCACCGCCAACCTAGTACCGGAAGATATAAATGCTGCGATTGTAAAAGTAGAAAATATCTATCTGGACACCCTGAAAAAAAATCAGAACACTCCACTGACTGACGCTGATAAGGCATTGGCCAGATCCGAAGCGGAAAAATACGTCTCTCGAGAAATGGCAAAAAACAGAAACTTCAAACCGGCAAAGAAAAACCCCCATTGGAATCCGTTTAAATGGTGGGCTTTTACTTATAAACCCGAGACCTTTCCAAAACCATAAACGGTGGGCACTGTCGGGGAAGGCCCACCCCACTGTAGGAGCGAGCTTGCTCGCGAAAGACGTTAACGATGACGCTGGCATGTTGAGAGTACGCGGCGCCCTCAGGTTTTTCGCGAGCAAGCTCGCTCCTACCTAGGCACATTCTCAGCGTGCCACCCTGCGCGTCATGTCAGTTGAAGAGTGCCTGTACGTTCTTCATCGCGTCATCGGCAAAGCCTTGCAGGAAGGCTTCGAACGCCGGTACGTCTTCCTTGCCGCCCGTGTAGGGCTGACCAATGATGGTCCAGGTCGCCAGGCTCTGGTTCGGGCCTTGTGGCACCACCTCCATCAGCGCCCACAGGTTGCCGATGTTCAGCGAGGTGTAGATCAGTGACCAGGTCATGGTCATGGCTTGGTCGTCATGGCTGTTGAGTTGCTCGATCACCACATTGCCGTCCTTGAACAGCTTTTTGCGTACCGAACGCACGCCCTCGCCCGTCATATCGATATGAGACAAGGCCGGAATAAACTTCGCGAAACCGGCGAAATCTCCGACCACACTCCACACACTGCGAGCTTCGGCATTCACGCTGACGCTGGCGACGACAGGGTTGCCCACCGGGTTACGGACCAGGGTATCGGGTTGTTGCATGAGAGAGCTCCTTTTTTCCGAAGGGCGGATAGTGGGCGCCTACCAAATGCAGTGGGCTGTACAAGTTCAACACCTGCTTGGCGTGGTTATCCGCTCTTGGCTGACTGCCGTAATGCCAAGGCTGCTACCCCGCACACGATCAACGCAATACAGGACACATAAAACGCATCGCTGTAGGCCATCAGGTACGCCTCACGACGCACGGTGTGGATCAAGCCCTCAAGGACCTGCTGTTGAGCGGGTAATAGCTGGTTGAAGATAAAAGCCTCGCTGTCAGCCATGCTGGCGCGCAGGCGCTCCTGAAAGGACGGGGAAAACAGCGTGATCGACTCCCCTACCCGCTCAGAGTGAAAGCGCTCGCGCATGGCCACGATCTGCGTCAGGCCCGCGGTACCCACGGCACCACCCAGGTTGCGCAGCATGGAGAACAAGGCCGAGGCGGAGCCGGCTTCATCTTTGGCCAGGCCAGACACCGCGAGCACGGAAAGCGCCACCATGATCAGCGGCTGCCCGATGCCCCGTACCACGGTGGACGGAATAATCACGTTGGCGGCGCTGTCCACGTCCAGGTGCGCGCCGAGGTAGCACCCCAGGGCCATAATGAAAAAGCCACTGGCGACCATCAGTTTCGGGTTGAGCCACTTCATCAGGCGCGGCATGAACGGCGCCAGTACCAGCTGCACCATGCCGTAGGCGATCAGGCTGATGCCAATCTCCCGGGCGTTGTAGCCCTGCAGTTGGGACAGGTAATTGGGCACCAGGAACACCAGGCCGAAAGTCGCCCCGCCAAAGATGAACATCGCTGCGCTGGCCACGCCGAAGTTGTAGCTCTTGAGCAGGCGCAGGTTGATGAAGGAGCGACTGCCATACAACTGCGACAGCACGAAGTACACCAGGGCCACGCCGGCCACCAGTGACATCCACACAATGAAATCGGAGCCAAACCAGTCCTTGCGGCCACCTTCTTCCAGCACAATCTGCAAGCCACCCAGGCCGACGATCATGGCGATGATCCCGCCCCAATCGCCGCGTTTGAGCAGGCTCAACTGCATGGGCTTGGCATCGATCGACCATGCCACCGCCAACAACAAGAGAATGCCGGGGGCCAGTTGCAGGTAAAAGATCCAGCGCCAGGAATAGGCATCGGTCAGCCAGCCACCAATGGACGGCCCGGCGGCCTGGGCGACGCTGTTGGACAGCGCGAACAAGGCCATGCCCATCGCGATCTTGCTGGGCGGCAGTTCAGTGATGATCAGCTGGAATGACAAGGGAATCAGCACTGCGCCGGCGGCGCCCTGGATCACCCGAATGATGATCATCACTTGCAGGTTGGGCGCCCAGGAGCAGGCAATGGACGCCACCAAAAACACAAACGAGCCCACGAGCATCACACGCCGCAGAGAGAACACCTGCACCAACCAGGCGGTCAGCGGGATCATGACGATTTCCGCGACCAGGTAGGCGGTGGAAATCCACGAGCCTTCTTCGAACGTCGCCCCCAGGGAGCCTTCGATCTCCGGCAGCGCGGCGCTGGTCACGTGCACGTTCATGCCGGCCATGAAACAACCGAACAGCCCACCGATCACGGCCACCCAGGCGCGAAAGGAGACGCTCTTTTCAGCCGCTTCAGTCATGTGCAGCGCCCTGCTTATCTGGGCGGGTGTCCACCGTGGTGATGACCGACATGCCCGGCAGGATAGGTCCGCCTTCGTCATGCTCATCAATGACGATTTTCACTGGAAAGCGTTGCACGATCTTAGTGAAGTTGCCGGTGGCGTTATCCGACGGCAACAGTGCGAACACCGCCCCAGAGCCTGGCGAGAAGCTCACCACATGGCCTTTGAGCTTGCGTCCCGAATAACTGTCGACGCTGATATCCACCGGTTGGCCGGCACGCATATCGCGCAATTGGGTTTCTTTGTAGTTGGCCACGACGTAAGCCTGCTGCAAGGGCACCACCGCCAGCAGCGGCAACCCTGGCGCGACGTATTGGCGGGTACGCACTTTGCGCTGCCCCACCACGCCGTCAATGGGTGAGCGGATCAAGGTGTCTTCCAGGGCATGCGTCGCCAGGTTCAACTGCGCCTCAGCCTGGCTGCGCCGGGCTATCTGTTGCTGGAGCGAGGCCTGGGCCCATTGACGGCGGGTGACGGCCACGGTCAAGCGGGTTTCCTGCTGGCGTTGCATGGCCTTGGCCATTTCCACTGCGGCACTGGCCTGGGTGTAACTGGCAGCGGCCGTTTCCAAGCGCTGGGCGCTGGCGGCGTGTTCGCGCACCAAGCCTTCATAGCGGCGCTGGTCCAGGCTTGCGCGGCGCAATTCGGCGGCCACGCTGCGGGCGTGGGCCTCGGCCTGGGCAACGCCGGCCTTTTGCTGGGCGATCAGGCTGTCAGTGACTTTCAAGTTGGCCTCTTGCGCCGCCACCGAGGCCTGGGTCTCGGCCAGTTCTGCGCGGGCTTGTGCCAAACGGGCCTGGTAGTCACGGTCCTCGATGCGCACCAGCACATCCCCCGCCTTGACCGGCTGATCGTCCTCTACCATCACCTCGGCCACGTAGCCTGAGACCTTCGGGCTGATGGGAATCCAGTCGGCCCGCACATACGCATCATCGGTCTGCTCCAGGTAGCGGCCGACGGTCATCCAATACACGCCGAACACCACCGCCGCGATCAACAGCGCGGCGCCGCCCAGCAGGATCAGGTTCCTTTTTCGCCGTTGCTTACGCGCATGCATGAGTTGCTCGAGCACATTCTCCTGCTCGTCCTGGACTGCAGTTTTTTCATCAACGGCGATATTCATGGCTGGGTACCGGAAGAAGGGATGGACGCATGGGTGTGCGCAGCGGCCGGGGTTTCGACGGCGCCGGACTGCCAACCGCCGCCAAGGGCACGGAACAGGCCGATCTGGCGTTGCAGTAACTGGCCATCGGCGTCGGCGCGCGTGGCCTGCAAGCGGATCAGTTCTCGCTCACTGTCCAGCACGTCGAGAAAGTCGATAGAACCTGCGTCATAGTTGAATTGGGCCAACTTGTAGGCTTGGCGGCTGCTGTCCAGCGCCCGGCTCAAGGCCGCGTGGCGCTGCCGCTCGCCGTCGTACAACGCCAGGGCCTGGCGCACCTCCTTGAGGGCCTTGAGGACGCTGGCCTCGAACTGTGCGACCTCCACCTGCTCGAGTGCCCGTGCCTGCTTGACTCGCGCGCGGTTGGCCTGCCAATTAGGGAACTGCCAGGTAATCAGCGGGCCGATGCCGAACATCACCGCACGGTTGTCCCCCAGCTCATGGGGTTTGTTGGTCGAGGAGGACACTGAAGCACCGAACGTCACCTTGGGGTACAGGTCGGCCTGGACAATATCCACTTGCAGCGTGGCCGCCTGCAACGCGCGCTCGGCCTGCCGGACGTCAGGGCGGCGTGCCAATAATTGCCAGCCATCGCCCACCGGTAACTCGGCATTGAGTTGTGGCACCACTTCACACGTTGCGGCGCCAGAGCCTTGTTCAAGATCAGCGACGCCCGTCAGCATGGCCAATTCGTAGAGCGCGGCTTGTCGACGCGCCTCCAACATCGGCAGCAGCGCCTGGGTTTCGCCTTGCAGGGCTTGCATGCGGCTGTATTCAAGGTCTGTCACCACACCGGCCTGGCGCTGGCGATCGGACAACGCCAGGCTATGCGCGACCACGTCCAACGAATGGCGCTGGACCTTGGCACGCGCGCCCAGGGCGCAGGCGTTCACATAGGCGCGAGTGGTTTGCGCCGCGACCGTGATGAGCAGCAAGTCCTCGGCAGCCTGCGCCGCTGCGGCTTGCACCTGGGCTCGTTCAATGGTGCGCTGAACCTGGCCCCAGACATCCACTTGATAAGCCAGCTCGAAGCCTGGGTTGAATGCCCACTCTGACGGCGCATGGCTATCGGTGGCCTTGGCCAGCGTCTGGTCATCGGCCGTCTTTCCGTAAGCGGCACCCAGTGACGCCTGGGTGGACGGCCAGCGCTCGGCATCGGCCTGCTGGATCCCGGCCAGCATCGCCTGCACATGGGCCTGGGCCGCCGCCAGGTCGCGGTTGTGCAGCAGGGCCTTTTGCACCAGCGCGTCGAGTTGCGGATCGTTGTACAACTGCCACCAGCGCTCAGGTAACGCTTGGGCCGAGACACCTTGGGGCAGGTGACTCAGGGCATTGATGCGTTCCGGATGTGGCTGGGCCGGTGTATGGGCGATCCAGGACGAACACCCTGCCAACAACGCCACCGCCACGCCGAGCAGCGAGAGACGGCCATGCCGTGGGAAAAAAGAAGGCGAACCCATCGAAGAAATCCAGAAAGCCAAGTAGAGACGCAGGGTAAAAGCGCAACGGGGTGCGCATCTCCCGAGTTCTGGACAACCATCGTTTCGATTGGGACAAGGTGGGGCGGCGCTTCCGAATCGCGCGTCGAACTCGTTCAGAAATGTGGGAGCGGGCTTGCCCGCGAAGGGGGTGTGTCAGTCGATGCATCTGTTACTGCACTAAAGCTTTCGCAGGCAAGCCAGCTCCCACATTGGATCTTCATCGCTCCCTCGCCAAAGTGCCAGTCACGGCTACCGCTGTGAATTCAGACCAGGCGACAGTGACTCGGGGTGTATCCCAGGGTGCGCTTGAACATCGCGGTAAATGCACTCGGGCTTTGGTAACCGTGCTCCAAAGCCACCTCCAAAATGGAGGCGCCACTGGCCAGCCGCTGCATGCTGAGCAGCAACCGCGTGCGCTTGCGCCACTCGCCGTAACTTATGCCCAACTCTTTCTGGAACAGCCGAGCCAGGGTGCGTGAACTCATATTGAGCTGCACCGCCCAACTCTCCAGTTTCGACTCCTGAGAAGGGTTGTCGATAAAGTCCGCACACAGTGACTTGAGCCTCGGCTCGTCCGGTATCGGCACGTGAGCCAGCACCCTTTGCGCACGGTCAAGTTCCGAGAAAATCAGCTCCACAATCTGCACATGACGCCACGACGCCGCCTGGCTGTCAGGCTCATCGCCCGCAGCCACAATCAGCTCGCGCAACAAGGGTGAAACCCTGATGACCTCGCATTCCTCCGTCAAACGACGGTGCGCTCCCGGCGAGATCAACAAAGTGCGCATGCGCACTTCGCCGGTCATGCGGATCTGATGCTCCAAACCTGAAGGCACCCACAGCGCATGCCCGGAAGGTACCACCCAGGTGGTCTCCTCCACCGACACAAGCATCACACCGTTGATGGCGTAGACCAGTTGGCCTTCGTCATGTCGATGCGAGGCCACGATGTCACCGTGGCCATCATAATTACCGGCAAGTGCCGCCAATGCGGTATGCGCGTTCATCTCAGGACGGCACCGCAGCATTCACCAGGCTGAGCAAGCCCAGGCGCGATGCACGATTGACCGCACTGGTGACCGCTTTGAGGGAAGCGAGCAGGCTACTGCCATCACGAGCGGCGCCGAACAGCAACTGGTTGCCCACGCGAATTTCCACATAGGCCAACGCCTCAGCCTGGGCACCGTCACGGGTGGCATGTTCGTGGTAATCGGCGATATCAAAATGAATGCCACGTTGGGCAAACGCATCGACCAGCGCCGCAAGCGGGCCGTTGCCCTCGCCACTCAAGTCGATGCGCTGTGTGCCTTGTTCAAGGGTGGCCTCCAGGTAAGTCACATCGCCCTCGCTCACCAGTTTGGGGGCTCGTAACGCGTAAGGCTTGCCCTGCTCCAGGTAATGCCGGGTGAAGCAGGCAAGGATCATCTCGCCACTGATTTCCTGGCCGGAGCCATCCGCTTCCTGTTGTACCAGGCTGCTGAACTCCATCTGCAAGCGACGCGGCATCACAATGCCGTGCTGCTCCAACAGATAGGCCACGCCCCCCTTGCCCGACTGGCTGTTTACGCGAATTACCGCTTCATAGCTACGGCCCATATCGGCAGGATCGATAGGCAGGTACGGTACTTCCCACATGCCCTGTGGATTGGCCTGGCGCGCCGCAAAGCCTTTCTTGATCGCGTCCTGGTGCGAGCCGGAGAATGCGGTAAACACCAACTCACCGGCGTAAGGGTGACGAGGATGGGTCGGCAACTGATTGCAGAATTCCACCTCACGCTGGACGTGCAGGATGTCGGAGAAATCCAACTGCGGATCGATGCCGCTGGTGTAGAGGTTCATCGCCAACGTGAGGATATCTACGTTGCCAGTGCGCTCACCGTTACCGAACAACGTGCCCTCGACACGCTCGGCACCAGCCAGGCACGCCTGCTCCGCGGTGGAGACCCCAGTGCCCCGATCATTGTGCGGATGCACGCTGATGACCACACTGTCCCGGCGACTGAAGTGCCGGCAGAACCATTCGATCTGGTCGGCGAAGACATTGGCGGTAGACACCTCCACAGTGGTAGGCAGATTCAGGATCATCTTGTTACTCGGGGTCGGGCCGAACGTATCTGTCACCGCTTCACACACCTGCAGTGCAAAATCCAGCTCGGTGAAGCAAAAGGTTTCCGGGGAATACTGGAACGTCCACTGCGTATCGGGGTTTGCGTCCATGTGCTGCTTGATCTCCCGAGTTGCCTGGGTAGCAATCTCGATGCAGCCCGCCTTGTCCACATTGAAGACAACGTCCCGGAACACCGGGGCCGTTGCGTTGTAAACATGCACGATGGCGCGAGGCACGCCCTTCAACGCCTCAAACGTGCGCTCGATGAGGTGGCTGCGCGCCTGGGTCATGACCTGAATCGTCACATCATCAGGAATCGCACCGCTTTCAATCAGCTCACGGACATAGTCAAAGTCGGTCTGCGAAGCGGCAGGAAAGCCCACCTCGATCTGCTTGAAACCGACCTTCACCAGCAAATCGAAGAAACGCCGCTTGCGCTCGGCATTCATCGGCTCGATCAACGCCTGGTTGCCATCGCGCATATCCACACTGCACCAGGTAGGAGCGGCAACCTGGACAGTACTGGGCCATGTGCGATCCGGCAGGTTGACCGTGGTGAAGTGGCGATATTTGCGGGAAGGGTCCTTGAGCATCATGGCGTTTCTCCTTTTTCAGCAGTTTGTTTGTGTCAGACACACCGTCGGCGATGCCGACTGATTGGATCCAATACTAAACGAACATAGTTTGATACAAATTGCGTTGTTGAGTTTGTGGAATAAGAAAAACCAAAAAAAACCCAAGCAGACTGAAAAAACCAAAAAAAATTGCGCAAAGGCATGAAAGTCAACAATCGAAGACTTAAAAGCACGAGTTACCGGCAAGGAGCCAGGGAAAACATTTCTGCCGGCAAAAAAAAACCGAGAGCCTTACTGGTGTGAGGCTCTCGGGATTTCTAAACACACGTGATTTGATACCTGTGGGTTACGCACAGGACGGGACAGGTCACCGTGAATCAAGGTCGGTCCTTTTTATTTTTCTTTATTCATATCAGCCGATTAGCTGAGCCCTTTTCTATAGTTCGCTCTTTCAAAGTACTGACAGGACTTTTTTTTTGGACGAGAGCGGGAATCTGAGCAAGGGACGGCTCACCGTCCAGTCGGTGATGCCAAATAACAGGCAAAAAAAAACCCGGAAATCCTCACTTGCGTGGGCCTTCCGGATTTTCTAAACCGCCAAAAATGGTGGGTCGTGTGGGATTCGAACCTACGACCAATTGGTTAAAAGCCAACTGCTCTACCAACTGAGCTAACGACCCGCTGTGTGGTGGCGCGTATAATACTGATTTCTAAGGATTATTCAACACCTTATTTGAAATAAATCAGAAAAAACGCATTTGAACGGTAATTCGGTGGGTAGAACGCCTCTCGCAGCCGCCTGATCAGCGCCCTGGCTCGTCGTTCCACAGGTACTTGTGCAGCTGCAATTGCAGGCGCACCGGCAGGTTGTCCGCCACTACCCAGTCGGCCAGCTCCCGGGCGTTCAGGTCGTGATGGCTGGGCGAGAACAGCACCTCGCCCGCACGACGCTCCAGGCCATACTGGATCAGCTTGGAAGTCGCCCAGTCATAGTCGTCGCGGGAACAGATGACGAACTTGACCTGATCGTTGGCCGTCAGCAAGTCGATGTTCTCGTAGCGGTTGCGGTGGGCTTCCTTGGAGTCCGGGGTCTTGAGGTCGACTACTCGGCTGACACGCGGGTCGACCGCAGAGATGTCCAGGGCGCCGCTGGTTTCCAGTGAGACCTCGTAACCCGCGTCACACAGCCGCTTGAGCAATGGGATGGCATTGGGTTGCGCCAATGGCTCACCGCCCGTCACGCAGACGTAGCGCGGCCGGTAGCCGGCAACCTGTTCCAGGATGTCGTCGAGGGTGCGCACGGTACCGCCGCTGAAGGCGTAGGCGCTGTCGCAGTATTGGCAGCGCAATGGGCAGCCGGTGAGCCGTACGAATACGGTGGGCAGGCCAGCAGTGCGCGTTTCACCCTGCAACGAGTAAAAGACTTCGGTAATACGTAATGTGTCTTGCATAGTCGCCACGGGCGTAACAGCTAAACAGGCTGTCCGCCTCCGTCAGGCACTTCAAGGGATTGCGCCAACGCGTCAACCCCAGGAAGCGTGTTTCATAAAAGGGCGTGGATTCTAACGAAAAAACCCGCGACAAGCGCGGGTTTCTTCTGAACGGGCTGCATTGCTTACAAGCGTTGCAGGTCCCGCTGGGCCAACTGCGCCGCGGAGGTACCCGGATACTGGGCAACCACCTGCTGCAGAATGCCTTTGACCTTGTCGGTATGACCCAGGCGGCGTTCTACGTCAGCGAGTTTGTACAGCGAATCCGGCACCTTGGCGTGCTTGGGGTACAGCTGGCTGACTTTGGCAAAAGCCTGGCCCGCGCCCTGCAAATCACCCTTTGCCAGGTTGACCTCACCCAACCAGTACTGGGCATTGCCCGCGTACTGGCTGTTGGGGTACTTGCGCAGGAAAGCGGTGAAGGCCTGACTGGCCTTATCGAAATCCTTGGCCTTGATCAGGTCGAAGGCTGCATCGTAATACAGTTTTTCCTTCGCCGGATCACCCGGTTCACTGCTGGCGGCAGGGGCAGCCGCGGCGGCCCCTGCTGCTGCGCCACCGGCAGCGGCGCTTGGCGCGCCACCGGCAGCAGAATTATCAGGAGTAGCGGCAGGTGCAACACCGGCTCCAATACGACGATCAAGATCCTGGTAACGCTCCAGGCCTTCTTGCTTGAGCTGGTTCACCTGGTTCTGCAGCACTTCAATGGCGCCTTGTTGCTGGGCCAATTGATCCTGCATGCGTTGCAGCTGGTTGAACAGCTCGCCCTGTGCCGAGGGAGCGGACGTAGCCGCTCCCCCCGCATAGGCGCCGTTCGTGCCATAACCTGCTGGCGGATAACTGCTCCCGCTATTGTTATAGCCTGAGTTGCTATCCGTTACAGGAACCGCAGCCCACACCGCAAGCGGTGCGAAGCTGAGAGCCAATACAGTCAGAGCACGACGGCACGTTCGCATGACGAATTACTTACGCAGTTCGACGCGACGGTTCTGAGCCCACGACTGTTCGTCGTTGCCAGTTGCAACTGGACGCTCTTTACCGTAGGAAACCAGTTCCAGTTGGCCTGGAGCAACACCTTGCAGTACCAGGTAGCGCTGAACGGCTTTCGCACGACGCTCGCCCAGTGCCATGTTGTACTCACGAGTACCACGGGCGTCAGTGTTACCTTCCAGAACAACGCGAGCGCCGTTAGCTTTCAGGTCCTTGGCGTGAACGTCCAGAGCGCGCATGGCTTCTGGCTTCAGGTCCGAACTGTCGTATTCGAAGTAGAAAGTGGTGATTGCGCGCAGAGCAGCTTCTTCGCTCAGGGAGCCGTCGACCGCACCAGTGTTGGCGCCGTAACCAGCGTTTGGATCAACAGCTGCGCCTTCACCGGCATTGTCGCCGCCTTTAGAGGAGCAACCAACGGCTACGGACAGAGCCAGAGCCAGAGCAGCAAACTTACCAAACTTCAGCATTTCCATCGTGAAACTCCTAATGAACCCCAGTGTGTTAAGTACTTCTTTTTGTAGCGCCGCGTCAGTTCAGGTAAGGGGACCAGGATGGTTCTCTGACTTCGCCTTGTGCGGTAGGAAGTGGGAGCCTTACGCGTCCATTGATGGACACGAGCATCAAGACTCCCCGGCCCTGCTGGCGGGTGGCGTAGATTACCATGGTGCCGTTGGGCGCAACAGTGGCTGACTCATCAAGGTTGGTATCTGTAAGGATTTTTACGGTTCCGCGCTGCAAATCCTGGGCCGCAACCCGGAAATTAGTGAAACCATCCTGACGGTGAATCATCACCAACGTCTTTTCATCGGCCGAAAGCTTGGGGTTGGCGTTGTAGTTACCAATAAAGGTCACACGTTCCGCACCGCCGCCGTTCACATTTGCCTTGTAGACCTGAGGCTTGCCGCCACGGTCGGAGGTGAAGTAGATGGTCGAACCATCCTTACCCCAGAACGGTTCGGTGTTGATGCCCGGGCCGCTGGTCACACGCGAGAGTTGACGCGAGGCCATGTTCATCACGTAGATATCCGGGTTACCGTCCTTGGACAGCACGAAAGCCAGGCGCGAACCATCCGGCGACCAGGCTGGCGCACCGTTGAGGCCTTCGAAGTTGGTGATCTGCTCACGACGGCCAGTATCGATGTGCTGCACAAAGATGCGCGGACGACGCTGTTCGAACGATACGTAGGCAATACGCTTGCCATCCGGCGCGAAGCGCGGCGACAGGATTGGCTCACGGGACTGCAGCAAGGTCACTGCACGTGCACCGTCGTAGTCCGAGCGCTGCAGGGTGTAGCGGGTGTTGTCTACCGAGAAGCGCTCAGCGGTGACGTACAACAGGCGCGTCGAGAACGCCCCTTTGATACCGGTGAGTTTCTCAAACGACTGGTCCGAGATGTAGTGGGCCATGTCGCGCAGTTGCTCGGCGGTACCCGATACGCTGCCGGTCAACACCTGCTGCTCGGTGGCCACGTTGAACAACGTGTACTGGATCTGCAGGCGACCGCCGGCCGGCGTGATGCTGCCGACCATCAGGTACTGGGCACCGACGGCCTTCCAGTCACGGAAGATGACTTCGCTGGCCTGGGTTGGCTGGCTGATCATGTTGCCTTTTGGAATTGGCGCGTAGTAACCGGAGTTACGCAGGTCGTCGCTGACGATCTGGGCCATGTCGTCCGGCAGCACGCTGCCGCCCTGCCAACCGAACGGAACTACCGCAATCGGTGTGGCCCGATCACTGCCGCTGGTAACCAGGATGTTCTTTTCATCCGCCGCCGCTATCCCTGCCATACAGCAAATAACGACAAGCATTCCTCGAAGAAGGTTTCTCACAAGGCTAGATCCTCAGGTGTGAATGTCATCTTGAATGAACGATAGGGAGCGAAGTCACTTGGTTTCATTCCCTGCATCTCGGTCAACCGGCCAATATTCTTGACCGCGGCAACCGCCGAACTGTCGAACGAACCGTCACCACTGGACTTGGCCACGCTGACCGAAGTCACCGTACCGTCCGGCAACATGCCGATCTGCAGCACTACTGTCATGCCTTTACGTGCCGAAGGTGGACGTGTCCAGCCTTCCGCTGCCCGCGCCCGAATCAGGTCGTCGAAACTGCCCGCGACTTCATCGCCACGCTCATCGGCCAAGGCTTGCTGACGCTGCGGCGTGTCGGAAAGCAAATCTGCCAGGGCCTGGGCCTTTTTCTCTTCGGCGGATTTGCGTGCTGCTTCCTGGGCCTTCTTCTTGGAGGCGTCGGCGGCAGCTTTCTTCTTCGCTTCGTCGGCGACTTTCTTCTTCGCCTCGTCTGCTTCAGCTTTTTTCTTGGCGTCTTCGGCGGCTTTCTTCTTCGCGTCTTCGACTATCTTTTTCTTGGCTTCTTCAGCGGCCTTTTTCTTGGCCTCTTCTTCGGCAGCCTTTTTGGCTTCTTCTTCCGATTTCTTCTTGGCTATATCAGCCAATTGTTTCTCTTCGGCCTTTTTGGCTTCGGCAGCTTTCTCGGCTTTCTTGGCTTCATCAGCCTTTTTCGCCTCGTCGGCTTTCTTGGCTTCGTCAGCCTTTTTCGATTCCTCGGCCTTTTGAGCCGCCTCTTCTTTCTTTTGTTCCGCAGCAGCCTTCACCGCTTCCTGCTCGACCTTCTTCTGTTCCATCTGCTCGACTTCAGTCTGGCGCGCAGCCGACTTCTGGGCCTCACCCGCAATCTTCTGATTGGTCTGGGTGGTGGCCTGACTTTTCGATTTCAGCTGATACAGGGTCGCCTGCACGATCGGCTTGGCTGGCGGCAGGTCCGGGGTCATGGCAAAGCTGACAAACAGCATGCCGAACACCAGGACGTGCAGGGCTATTGCCCACACGCCAGGCCAGAAGTAGCTTTCCGAGGCGGACGGCTCTCGCTGTTGCTGCATCAGGGCGCCTCGGTAATCAAGCCAACGTTACCGACGCCGGCCTTCTGCAGCCCGCCCATGGCGCCCATGACGGAGCCGTAGTCGACCGATTTGTCACCCCGGATAAACACCTGGGTGTGCTTGCCGCCTTCGTTGCCGGAGCGAATGATCTTGGTCACCGCATCGGTCATGGCCGGCAACGTCAGGGCCTTGTCCTGCTGCTTTTGCGTGTCGACTTCGCTGCCAAGGTTCCAGTAATAGGTCTTGTCAGCCTTGATCGAAATGGTCAGGACCTGAGTGTTGTTGTCCTGCGGCAAGGCTTCACTGGAAACCTTGGGCAGATCAACCTTCACGCCCTGGTTGAGCATCGGCGCGGTCACCATGAAGATCACCAGCAGCACCAGCATCACGTCGATGTAAGGCACTACGTTCATCTCGGCGACCGGCTTGCGCTTTTTGCGAGCTCGAGCGATTAAAGCCATTGGGAATTACCTGCTTATTCTTCGCTGGTGTGCACTTTACGGTGCAGGATCGCCTGGAATTCATCGGCGAAGGTGTAGTAACGGCCGATCAAGGTTTCGCTGGTTGCGGCGAAACGGTTGTAGGCGATTACTGCGGGGATAGCGGCGAACAGGCCGATCGCGGTGGCGATCAGGGCTTCGGCAATACCCGGGGCCACGGTGGCCAGTGTGGCTTGCTGCGCCTGGGCCAGGCCGCGGAAGGAGTTCATGATCCCCCACACGGTACCGAACAGGCCGATATACGGGCTGACGGAACCCACGGTGGCGAGGAACGGCAGGCCCTGCTCAAGTTTCTCTTCTTCGCGGGAGATGGCCACGCGCATGGCACGGGCCACACCTTCCATCACCGCTTCAGGATCGACACCCGGCTGCTGGCGCAGGCGCGAGAACTCCTTGAAGCCGGCACGGAAGATCTGCTCGACGCCCGAATCCGGGTCCGGGTTGCTGCCGGCCTGGCGGTACAGTTTGGACAGGTCGATACCCGACCAGAAGCGCTCTTCAAAGCTCTCCAGGGCACGTCGACCGGCGCGCAACATGTTGCTGCGCTGAAAAATCATGACCCAAGAGGTAACCGATGCGGCTACCAGTGTCAGCATGACCAGTTGAACCACGACACTGGCATTGCTGACCAGGCTCCACATGGAGGAATGGTCGACGACGGTAGGTTCCACGCTAAATCTCCTGCTTTGATTGTTGACCCGCGCCGCTCACGGCGGCAAAGGCCGCGCGTAGAGTTTCGGGAATGGCCCGAGGTTTCAAGCTGTTGGTGCGCACACACGCCACCAGGAACTGCCCCTCACAGAGCAGCGTTGCATCCGTGGCCCGCCTGACCTGCTGTTTGAAACGCAGGCTGGCACGGTTCAATTCGATGACTTCAGCGCTGACCAGCAACTCATCGTCCAGTCGCGCCGGCGCGTAATACCGCGCCTCGCTGGAATGCACGACGAATAACAGGTCCTCGCCTACAAGCTCGGACTGGGCAAAACCCAACTCCCGCAGCCGCTCGGTTCGAGCCCGTTCCATGAATTTCAGGTAATTGACGTAATAAACGATGCCGCCGGCATCGGTGTCCTCGTAATAAACGCGACAGCGATGTGCGAACGACTGATCCCCGTTTTGCGCGCGCATACTCTAGTGCTTACTCCTCAGGTTGCCAATTGGCTGGGCAACTGTTTTTTCATTCCTGAACGCTTTTGCAGTGAATCAAATGACGACGCCAGACACTGGGACAGCACAAAGCTCAGATAAATCGTCCGGCGTAAGCTTTTTAATCGTCTACCGCATCGAGGAATTCGTCTACCACGGGCATCTCTCCCAATCGTGACGGAATGTTTAGCCCAAAGTGCAGGTAAGCATGACGCGTCACCACCCTGCCCCGCGGGGTTCGCATGATGTAGCCCTGCTGAATCAGGTACGGTTCCAGCACATCCTCAATGGTATGGCGCTCTTCACTGATGGCTGCGGCCAGGCTGTCCACGCCCACCGGGCCACCGTCGAACTTCTCGATCATGGTCAAAAGTAGTCGTCGATCCTGGTGATCAAAACCATGTTCGTCCACATCCAGCAGGTTCAAGGCAAGGTCCGCCACGGCCTTGGTGATGTGGCCCTTGGCACGCACCTCGGCAAAGTCTCGCACGCGGCGCAGCAAACGGTTGGCAATTCGTGGCGTACCGCGAGCGCGTCGAGCGATTTCAAAGGCGCCTTCCGGGTCCAGGGGCAAGCCGAGGATACTCGCCGACCGGCTGACAATGGTCGCCAGATCGGCGGTGCTATAGAACTCTAGACGTTGAACAATGCCGAAACGGTCTCGCAGCGGGTTGGTCAGCATGCCCGCACGGGTGGTCGCGCCCACCAGGGTAAAGGGCGGCAGGTCGAGCTTGATCGAACGGGCCGCCGGGCCTTCACCGATCATGATGTCAAGCTGGAAGTCTTCCATCGCCGGGTACAGCACTTCCTCGACAATCGGTGATAACCGATGGATCTCGTCGATAAACAGTACGTCATGGGGTTCAAGATTGGTCAGCAGCGCCGCCAGGTCTCCAGGACGCTCCAGCACGGGGCCGGAGGTGGACTTGATCGACACGCCCATTTCCTGGGCGATGATATTGGCCAGGGTGGTCTTGCCCAACCCGGGCGGGCCGAAGATCAAGGTGTGGTCCAGGGACTCACTGCGCCCGCGCGCGGCCTGGATAAACAACTCCATCTGTTCGCGCACGGTGGGCTGGCCGATGTATTCGGCCAGGCTCAGCGGGCGGATGGCCCGGTCCTGGACTTCTTCACGGTCACGCGGGCCGGTGGCCGCGATCAGACGATCGGCTTCAATCACTTAAATCATTCCCTTCAGGGCACGGCGAATCATGTCTTCAGCGCTCAGGTTCTTGTCCTTGATGGCCGATACGGCCTTGCTGGCTTCCTGAGGCTTGTAGCCCAGGGAGATCAGCGCATTGACCGCATCGCTTTCGGCGCTGGCGACCTGGGCCGCCGGCATATCCGGCTGGTTCGGTACCAGGGCGAACATGCTCGGTACCACCTCCCAGGCTTTGAAGCGGTCCTTGAGCTCGACCAGCAAGCGCTCGGCAGTTTTCTTGCCGACGCCCGGCACCTTGGTCAGGGCCGAGGTATCCTGGGCCGATACAGCACGCACCAACTCATCCACTTCCAGGCTCGACATCAAGGCCAGGGCCAATTTGGGCCCCACGCCATTGAGACGAATCAGCTCGCGGAAGAAATCGCGGTCGCGCTTGCCGATGAAACCATAGAGTAGTTGCGCGTCTTCGCGCACCACTAAATGCGTGTGCAAGGTTATCGGCTCGCCGACCGACGGCAGGCGATACAAGGTGGTCATGGGCACTTCCAGCTCATAACCCAACCCATTCACATCCAGAATCAGGTGCGGCGGCTGTTTCTCAGCCAGGGTGCCGCGCAAGCGTCCAATCACGGTTCAGATCCTTAAAGCTGGGGGGTCAGATCGGAGCCTGACCGCAAAAATAACGATTGCGCTGATGCTATCAGAGACGCAGGCGCCCGCCACGACTACGTGCTGCGCCCAAGCCGTGAGGCAACAGGCTGGAGCGGGTATGGGCATGGCAAATGGCGATGGCCAGGGCATCCGAGGCGTCGATCTGTGGCTTTGACGTGAGCTTGAGCATGTGCATGACCATCATCTGCACCTGCTCCTTGTTGGCACCACCGGTACCGACCACGGCCTGCTTGACCTGGGTCGCGGTGTATTCAGCGATCTCCATGCCCTCCTCGGCACCCGCCACGATGGCGGCGCCACGGGCTTGGCCAAGCTTCAGCGCCGAGTCGGCATTCTTGGCCATGAACACTTTTTCGATGCCCATGGTGACCGGGCCGTAGGTCTGGATGACTTCACGAACGCCGCGATAGACGATCTGCAGCCGCTCGGCCAATTCCCCTGCGCCAGTGCGGATGCAGCCCGAGGCGACATACACACAGCCACGTGGGGTCTGCTGCACCACGCCAAATCCGGTGATGCGCGAACCGGGGTCGATACCTAGGATTAAAGTCATAACGCCTGCGGGTTGGATTTACAACGGCATGTGCCAGGCACACATTTATGTAACAGCATAGAACCCCTGTGGGAGCTGGCTTGCCTGCGATGCGGGCACCTCGGTGCTTCTGTCAAGTCGAGGTGATGCTATCGCAGGCAAGCCAGCTCCCACAGTGGATATTCATCGTTCTTAAGTGAGCTGCTCGGCCACAGACTCAGGGATGTCGGCATTCGAATACACGTTCTGCACGTCATCCAGGTCTTCAAGCATGTCCAGCAGCTTCAGCACCTTCTGCGCACCGTCCAGGTCCAGTTCGGCACTGGTGGTCGGCAGCATCACGATTTCTGCGTCGGTGCCGTTGAAACCAGCGGCTTCCAGGGCGTTGCGCACGGCGTAGAAGCTGGCGAACGAGGTAAACACGTCGATGGAGCCGTCTTCGTTGGTCACGACGTCATCGGCATCCGCTTCCATTGCGGCTTCCATCAGCGCGTCTTCATCGGTGCCCGGTGCGAAGGTGATCTGCCCCTTGCGCTCGAACAGGTAGGCCACCGAACCATCCGTGCCGAGGTTGCCGCCGCACTTGCTGAACGCATGACGTACGGCTGCCGCGGTACGGTTGCGGTTGTCGGTCATGCATTCGACCATCACCGCCACGCCGCCCGGGCCGTAGCCTTCATAGGTCAGCTCGACCATATCGTCGGTGTCGGCCGCACCAGCACCACGGGCCACGGCGCGGTCGATGATGTCGCGGCTCATGTTGGCGCCCAGCGCCTTGTCCAGCGCCAGGCGCAGACGCGGGTTAGAGCCCGGGTCACCGCCACCCTGGCGGGCCGCGACGGTCAGTTCGCGAATCCACTTGGTGAAGATTTTGCCTTTCTTGGCATCCTGACGCTCTTTGCGGTGCTTGATGTTCGCCCACTTGGAATGGCCAGCCATAACACAACTCCGAATTCTCTAGAAACCTTATCAATCTCGCCCCAGGCGAGATTTCCCTCTTTTAAACGCAAAGGCGCATCCGAAGATGCGCCTTTTTGACTGCGTACAACCTTATCGCGCTTTCACGCTGCAGCCTTACTCAGCCTTCGGCGTCTCGCGCAGGCGGATGTGCAGCTCGCGCAAGGCCTTGGCATCCACCACACCCGGCGCCTGGGTCATGACGTCCGCAGCGCTCTGGGTTTTCGGGAAGGCGATCACTTCACGGATCGACTGGGCGCCGGTCATCAGCATCACCAGACGGTCCAGGCCGAACGCCAGGCCACCGTGCGGCGGCGCGCCGTATTTCAGGGCGTCGAGCAGGAAGCCGAACTTCTCTTCCTGTTCCGCTTCGTTGATGCCCAGCAGGCGGAAGACCGCTTGCTGCATCTCTTTGCGGTGGATACGGATCGAACCGCCACCCAGTTCAGTACCGTTCAACACCATGTCGTAGGCACGGGACAGCGCGCCTGCAGGGTTGGCTTCCAGCTCTTGCGGGGAGCACTTCGGTGCGGTGAACGGGTGGTGCAAGGCGCTGAAGCTGCCGTCGTCGTTCTCTTCGAACATCGGGAAGTCCACAACCCACATCGGCGCCCACTCGCAGGTCAGCAGGTTCAGGTCGTGACCGAGCTTGATCCGCAGCGCGCCCAGGGCTTCGCTGACGATCTTGGCCTTGTCGGCGCCGAAGAACACGATGTCGCCGTCAACCGCACCGACGCGATCAAGGATCGTGTTCAGGTTGGCTTCAGGGATGTTTTTCACGATCGGCGATTGCAGGCCGTCGACGCCGTTGGCGCGCTCGTTGACCTTGATGTAAGCCAGGCCCTTGGCACCGTAGATGCCGACGAACTTGGTGTAATCGTCGATCTGCTTGCGCGGCATGCTCGCGCCGCCAGGCACGCGCAGGGCGGCGATGCGGCATTTAGGGTCGTTGGCCGGGCCGCTGAACACCTTGAAGTCGACGTCCTTGAGCTGGTCGGCCACGTCCACCAGTTCCAGCGGGTTACGCAGGTCTGGCTTGTCGGAACCGTAGCGGCGCATGGCTTCTTCGAAAGTCATGTGCGGGAATTCGCCGAACTCCAGGTCCAGCACTTCCTTGAACAGGTTGCGGATCATCTGCTCGGTCAGGCCCATGATCTCTGTTTCATCGAGGAAGCTGGTCTCGATGTCGATCTGGGTGAATTCCGGCTGGCGGTCAGCGCGCAGGTCTTCGTCACGGAAGCACTTGGCGATCTGGTAATAGCGGTCGAAACCGGCCACCATCAGCAGTTGCTTGAACAGCTGCGGCGATTGCGGCAAGGCGAAGAAGCTGCCGGCATGGGTACGGCTCGGTACCAGGTAGTCACGCGCGCCTTCCGGGGTGGCCCGGGTGAGGATCGGCGTTTCGACGTCCAGGAAGCCGTTTTCATCCAGGAAGCGGCGGATGCTGGTGGTCATGCGCGAACGCAGGCGCAGCTTCTCGGCCATTTCCGGACGACGCAAGTCCAGGAAGCGGTAGCGCAGGCGGGTTTCTTCGCCCACATCGGAGTATTCGTTGAGTGGGAACGGTGGGGTTTCCGACTCGTTCAGCACTTCCAGCTCATAGCCCAGTACTTCGATGCCGCCGGACGCCATGTTCTTGTTCACGGCACCGGCCGGACGCAGGCGTACCTTGCCGGTGATCTTGACGACGTATTCGCTGCGCACGCGGTCGGCGGCTGCAAAACTCTCGGCGCGGTCCGGGTCGAACACCACCTGGGCCAGACCATCACGGTCACGGATATCGAGGAAGATCACCCCGCCGTGGTCGCGGCGACGGTGAACCCATCCGCAAAGGGTGATTTCCTGACCTTCCAGGGTCTCGTTCAGTTGGCCGCAATAGTGGCTGCGCATCATGGTCGTGGTTTCACTTCTCGTAATTCGAAATTCGGTGGCAGGCCCGCCTCGTCACCGTACATTAAAGCAGGGGACGGATAATGCAGGAGCCTGCGCGTAGAGTTCAACTCAGTCTGCTTTGTCGCCGCCCGCCAGGTTCTTCTTGGCGCCGGTCTTGAAATCGGTCTCGTACCAGCCGCTGCCGCTCAGACGGAAGCCCGGCATGGACAACATCTTCTTCAACTCAGGTGCCTGGCAGGCAGGGCAATCGACCAGCGGCGCGGCGCTGATCTTCTGAATGGCTTCCAACTGATGACCACAGGAAGCGCATTGATAGTCGTACATGGGCATGGAGATGTCTCGGCGATCAGATCGTTACAGCGCCACGCCCTGCCCTGTGCTTAAAGCCCGGCATGCGCAGCAAAGCGCGGGATTATATCTGGTAAATCAACACAGCGCAGCCGGCTTTGTGCCCAGGGCCCGGCCCGCCGGGATGACGGACCGATCACCGGACTACTGCGCGAGCGTGTCCGCGGACGTGAGGGCGTCCCGGCCTTTGAGCACATGGACCACGCACACCACCCTCACCAGCCCACTGAAGTTCTTCACGCCTCCGTAACGCAAATGCACTTCCCGATCGACGTAGGACAACAATGCACTGACCGAACAGGTATTGAGCCTGGCGATTTCCGTCAGGATGTTCCAATAGATCTGTTCAAGCCGCAGGCAGGTAGAAAACCCATTGAGCCTGACCGACCGGGACAGCGGCTTGGCCAGCCCCATATCAAAACCCTTGGCAAAAGGGTCGACCTTTATCTTGTGAAAACCACAGGTTTCCATCACTCCCTTACCCACTCCACGTGACATACAGCTGACACTCCATTGCCAAACAACAGCCAACAGGTTTCTCCCATTGGACGATGGGCCTATAAAACAGCAGCCAGCACAGAGCAGCCAGAAGACGGGGAGTTGTTAGTCGTAGGACAACGCCAGGAAGCGCAGGGAAACCAGCAGGCGGCGCCCAAAAGGCGCCGCCAGGGTTCGACGATTACTGGTTTTCAAGCAGGGAGCGCAGCATCCACGCGGTTTTCTCGTGAACCTGCATACGCTGGGTCAAGAGGTCCGCCGTCGGCTCATCACTGACTTTGTCGAGCAATGGGAAGATGCCCCGCGCGGTACGCGTGACTGCTTCCTGGCCGGCGACCAACTGCTTGATCATCTCTTCGGCGCTCGGCACACCCTCTTCTTCCTTGATGGAAGACAGGCGGGCGTAAATCGAATAGGCACCCGGCGCCGGGAAGCCCAGGGCACGGATACGCTCAGCAATGGAGTCCACTGCCAGCGCCAGCTCGTTGTACTGCTCTTCGAACATCAGGTGCAGTGTACGAAACATGGGGCCTGTGACGTTCCAATGGAAATTGTGGGTCTTCAGATACAGAACATAGGTATCGGAGAGCAGGCGGGAAAGTCCGTCGACGATGGATTTACGGTCTTCTTCACTGATACCAATATCGATTGCCATGTGTTTCCCCTTCAATTGACGAGCATTCATTGATCAGGTGCAGCTCCACTCTAGCAAGAGAGTGCGCCACGTGCAGCCCGACACACTCGGACGGCATGCGGCAAATCGCCCCGCACCGCCTGCGAGATCTGAGTTGGCAAGCCTGTTTACCTGTAGGAAGGGTCTTGGCTGCCACTGAAAAAATCCCGCACCTGTCTAGGACAAGCGTTTGACGCAGAAATGCCGTGACCGTGGCAACACCCCGAAATGCTTGATTTGAGTAGGCACAGCCTTTGCTGTTAAATAGACGCGGTGTGGCTGCCGTTTATTCCTGCGGCACGTCACATAGGCTGATACCCGCGCACGTGCTCAACGCCTCCCATTGTTCAGAAGCGAACCGTGCCAGTCAGCTCTTCCTTGTGATCCGTCTTAACGTGAGTTAACCAAAATGTTGAAAATCGTCCACCTGCTAACGGGCGTTGCAGCGTTGCTGCTGTCCTTTATTCCGAGCCTGCAGCCTGAAAGCCTGCCCTATCTGGAACAACACGACGCCCTGTACCTGGCCTTGTTCGGCCTTCTTAACCTGACGCTCGCACCGGTAATCCCTTACTGGAACAAAGGCACGCGTCATCAACTGCAAAACCTGGTCAGTGCGCTGCTGGTGCTGACTGTTGTCGTACAAACCCTCACCCTCCTGGCGCCCATGCCTGAAGTTGGGGGCCATCCGGCCATCCTGCTCAGCCTGGTGATTGCTGTGGTCGCCATCGTTCTTCACCTGGCCATCAGCTTCTACCGCTCGTCTCCAGCGGCCGCGTCGCAAAACTATGACATGACCAACCGGGATACCGGGACCGTCAAGTGGTTCAACACCTCCAAGGGCTTCGGCTTCATTTCCCGCGACTCGGGCGACGATATCTTCGTCCACTTCCGAGCCATTCGTGGCGAAGGCCATCGCGTACTGGTCGAAGGCCAGCGCGTGGAATTCTCGGTGATGAACCGTGACAAGGGCCTGCAAGCCGAAGACGTCATCGCTGCCCTGCCGCGTCGCTGATTCCCCAGCTTTCGCAGCAAAAAAAACCGCGATCCAGCCTTGGCTGGGTCGCGGTTTTTTATTGCGTGCGCAGTCAATAGTGGGGCGGCGGCGCTTCTTCTTCGGATGACTCGAATTGCCCGCCCATTTCTTCCTGGCGCTTGAGCAGTGCAGTCATCTGCAATTGCAGGCGTTCGACGGCCCGCTGCTGGGTGACCAGAATGTCATTGAGGGTTTCAATGGTGTCGTCCTGGAAGGCCAGGCGGCTTTCCAGGTCGGTGACGCGTTCTTGCAGGTCCATGGTTCAGTCCTGGGTAAAGATGAAGTCGGCAGGCAATAGCTCACGCAATCGGCTGCGAATCGCGGCCACCTGCTCTTCGGTATAGGGCTGGGCCGGGTGCTTGCCCCACACGGGGGCTGGCCAGGCGGCGTCGTCGCGCTTGCGCACAATCACATGCACATGCAACTGGCTGACCACGTTACCCAACGCGCCGATGTTCATTTTGTCGGCCGCCAAGCCCTCGTTGAGCAACTGCGCCAAGGCTGTCGTTTCTTGCCACAAGGTTTGTTGATCGGCGACATCCAGTTGAAACACTTCGCTGATACCGTCGATGCGTGGCACCAGAATGAACCAGGGGTAATTGGCGTCATTGGACAGCAGCAGGCGACAGAGCGGGAAGTCCCCAATGGCCAAGGTATCTTGTTGCAGGCGTTGATCTAAGGCGAACACGTGGCACTCCGTTCGGCAGGTCGGTAACAGGTGCCCAGCATACCTTCGAATGCCCATGGCTTCACGGGCAATGCTGGCGGCCTTGAGGCAGCCGGGCAAAAAAATGCACCCTTTAGAGGCAGTAACTCAAGAGAGCAACGCTAGGCCGGGCCTCAACGGGATGCACCAAAATGACCCACCTGTGCCTCAAAGGGATCCGCCGATTACCCACTGATAAGGGTCAACCGGTAACGTTTTACCCCGGTACAGGATTCAGGTACCACCGAACCGGGGTAACACCCTGGCGTCAAGCCCAACCCAAATGGCGTAAAACCCCCGTGCTTATGCGGTTTTTACAGGTTCATCACACTTTTCACGAAAAAATGACATTCGGTCAGCGGTTTGAGCACGCTTGTTGCATTCACCCCCATATCGTCGGCAACGGCACCCGTTTGGACACAGGTGTTTCGCGATAAAAATAGTGGCGTTTCAATGTGTATCAGGGAAGTGTTCAAACTTTGAAAGAAGTCTGAAAACAGCATTGAAGTTGTCAGCCTGGATACATTTTGGGCTGTGAATTTGCGACATGGATCTAGCGATTTACGACAGCCTCGTAAAGAAGCTGAAAGGATAGTTGAGTAAGTATCGTCAATAGGGTCTGCGTGAGCTAACTTTGCGCCGACACAAAAAGAAAGAGCCGCCCAGATAAAAATACAGGTGGGACGGCAGTACTCTTCCTAAAACCAAAGGAGCAAATCACGATGCGCGTGATGAAGTGGAGCATGATCGCCCTGGCTGTTTCAGCAGGCACCTCGCAGTTCGCAATGGCGTCCGCCCAGGACGATTCCAAGGGCTTTGTTGAAGACAGCACGTTCAGCATCAATACTCGCGCGCTGTACTTCAGCCGTGACTTTCGAAATGAGCCAGGGGGCGGTTACAGCACCGTCAACGGCAAGCGTAAAAGCCGTGCTGAAGAAACCGGCCTGGGCTTCAATGCCCTCTACGAATCTGGCTTCACCCAGGGCACCATTGGTGTCGGTGTCGACGTGATCGGCCTGATGGGCGTCAAGCTCGACAGCGGCAAGGGCCGCGCCGGCACCGGCCTGTTCCCAACCGGTTCCGATGGTCGCTCGCAAGACGACTACTCCAAAGGCGGCGGCGCGGTGAAGTTCCGCATCTCCAACACAGTGCTGAAAATCGGTGACCAATACACCACAGCCCCAGTGTTTGCCTCCGACGACAGCCGCCTGCTGCCAGAGCTGCCGCAAGGTATCTCCATCACCAGCAACGAAATCAAGGGCCTGAAGCTTGAAGGCGGTCACTTCACTTCCAGCGTCGCGCAGAACCAGACCTACCACGACAGCCTGGGCCTGACCAAAACCGACTTTGTCGGCGGTGTGTATGCCTTCACTCCAGAAGTCACCGGCAGCCTGTACTACGCGAAAACCGAAGATTACTTCCGCAAGTACTACAGCAACCTGAACTGGACCCACGCCCTGAGCGATGATCAGTCGTTCGCCCTGGACTTCAACATCTACGACACCAAGAGCGACGGCGCCGGCCTGCAACGCGCAGAGAAAGATGGCGTGACCAAGCTCGACAACCGCGCCTTCAGCTTGCAGGGTGCGTACACCATCGGTGCTCACACCTTCACCCTGGCAGCCCAGAAAGTCACCGGTGACGGCGACTACGGTTACGGCGTAGACGGCGGCGGCACTGTGTTCCTGGCCAACTCCATCGCCCGTTCCGACTTCAACGCCGAAGGCGAAAAGTCCTACCAGGCGCGTTATGACATCAACATGGCGACCTTTGGCATTCCGGGCCTGAGCTTCATGACCCGTTACGTCACCGGTAGCGGCGCCAACACCGGCACCACCTCGAACGGCAAAGAGTGGGAACGCGACATCGAAGCCAAGTACGTGATCCAGAGCGGCCCGGCGAAAAACCTGAGCCTGCGCCTGCGTCAAGCGACTTACCGTTCCGGTGATGGCGTGTACTACGGTTCGCCGTCGATCGACGAGCTGCGTCTGATCGCCAACTACCCGCTGAACATCTTGTAATTGCCGGTTCAATTACAACGATGACTTGAGGCCTCGGCCTTAAACAAAAAGCCGCTCCTCTGTTTAAACAGGGAGCGGCTTTTTTATTGCAGTTTTACTTCAACCAACAAAACAACTAGCAAGCTAAGTAACTAGTTTTTTAAAAGCTGACCTTTCGGCCAACTTCGATAGCATCGCGCCAAGTTACTTCGGCGCACTTTCCTGCATCACCCGAATAACCCGTTGCGGAAACGGAATATCAATCCCGGCCGCTTTCAAACGGTCACGCGCCAGTTCATTGAGCATAAACATCACGTCCCAATAATCCGGAGTGTTGGTCCAGCAACGCAGGGAGACGGTGATGGAACTGTCGCCCAAGGTCGACACCACCGCCACGGCGGCAGGGTCCTTCAGTACACGCGGGTCTTCGGCCAGAGCCAGCAATACTTCACGGGCCTTTTGCAGGTCCGCCTCATAGTCCACACCCACGTCAAACACGACCTTGCGGGTCGGCTGGCGGTTGGTGTTGGTGATAAGGCCGTTGGACAGGCTGCCGTTGGGAATGATCACCGTCTTGTTGTCGCCGGTACGCAGCACCGTGTGGAAGATCTGGATGCTGTCGACGGTACCCGAGGTACCCTGGGCTTCGATCCAGTCACCGATACGGAACGGGCGGAACAACAGAATCAACACGCCGCCGGCAAAGTTCGCCAGGCTGCCTTGCAAGGCCAGGCCGATAGCCAGGGTAGCGGCACCGATCGCCGCAACGAACGAGGTGGTTGCCACACCGATCATCGAGGCCACGTTGACCACCAGCATGACTTTGAGCGCGATGTTCGCAAGGCTGGTGATGAAGTGTTGCAGTGCCAAGTCTGCGTTACGCATGGCCAGCAGACGGCCCACGCGGTGAGTCAAAACGTTGATCAGCCACCAGCCGATGGCCAGGGTGACCAACGCCAGCAATACGCGGCTGCCGTATTCCATGATCATGGGGAGCCAAGACTGGGAGGTCTTGATCAGGTGATCCATTTCAGCGTTCAAATCCATCTACTTTCTCCTGTTGTGCGGCGATAAGGCTGTATTGACTGCCTGAAAACGCAATTGAGCCCCGAAGGGCTCAATTGTAGGCACTGATGCTGGGGCGTGGGACGTCAAAAGTGCCCACAGGTTCCCCAAAGTGCCATCAGTCGCGGAAGTTATTGAACTGCAGCGGCATGTCGAAAGTCTTGGCGCGCAGAGCTGCGATAGCCTCTTGCAGGTCATCACGCTTCTTGCCGGTGACGCGAACCTGCTCGCCCTGGATGGCGGCCTGGACTTTGAGCTTGGCGTCCTTGATATGCGCCACGATCTTCTTGGCCAGCTCTTTGTCGATGCCTTCCTTGAGCACGGCTTCCTGCTTCATCAGCTTGCCGGAGGCGTAGGCATCTTTGACTTCCAGACATTGCACGTCGATCTTGCGCTTGACCAGGGCCAGCTTGAGGATCTCGATCATCGCTTCCAGCTGGAAATCGGCTTCAGCGGTCAGGTTGACGGTCAGTTCCTTTTCCTTGAATTCGAAGCTGCCCTTGCCTTTCAAGTCATAGCGACGGTCCAGTTCCTTGACGGCGTTCTCGACGGCGTTGGTGACTTCGTGTTTGTCCAGTTCAGATACCACGTCGAACGAAGGCATGTGATTTCTCCAATATAAGGGGCGGGCTCAGTAGAGATGGAGCGCGCCCGAGCTAAAATGCCGGGGCATTATAGCGGTTCTTTCGCGCCGTTCACCGCTGGCGACCTTATGGAGTACACACTGATGTCGACCCCCTGGCATATTCTTGGCGCTGGCAGCCTGGGCACCCTCTGGGCCACGCGGCTGGCACGCGCGGGGGTGCCCGTCAGGCTGATCCTGCGTAACCAGGCGCGCCTGGCCAGCTATCGCGCAGGCAAAGGGCTGACCCTGGTGGAGCACGGCGTGGAACAGACTTATCCGGTCATCGGCGAAACGCCTGATAGCTCGGAGCCGATTCGGCGTCTGCTGGTAGCGTGCAAAGCCTACGACGCTCAAAGCGCCATCGCACAGTTGCAGCATCGACTGGCGCCGGACGCCGAATTGATCCTGCTGCAAAACGGCCTCGGCAGCCAGGACGCCGTGGCTGCGCAATGGCCGTCGGCGCGCTGCATCTTTGCCTCCAGCACCGAGGGCGCATTTCGCGATGGCGATTGGCGGGTGGTATTTGCCGGCCATGGCTACACCTGGCTGGGGGACGCGAGCCATCCCACCCCGCCGCTGTGGCTGGATGATTTGCAAGCGGCAGGCATCCCCCATGAATGGGCCACCGATATCCTGACGCGCCTGTGGCGCAAGCTCGCGCTCAATTGCGCCATCAACCCACTGACCGTGTTGTACCACTGCCGCAACGGCGGTTTGAGCGCCCACCACTGCGAGGTCGCCACGCTCTGCGCCGAACTGGCCGAACTGCTGGAGCGCTGTGGCCAGCCAGCGGCTGCACAGGACTTGCACAGCGAAGTCGAGCGGGTGATCCAGGCCACCGCCGCCAATTATTCCTCCATGTACCAGGACGTCGCCAACGCCCGACGCACCGAGATCAGTTACCTGCTGGGCTACGCTTGCCAGGCCGCGGCCCGCCATCAGTTGGCAGCGCCGCACCTGCAACAGGTACACACGCGGTTGGTGGCGCATCTGCTTGCACGCGGATTGGCCAGCGACTGAGGCACGCGCTACCCTGCCTACCTGTCTATCACCTGGGAAAACTCTGATGCCACTGCGCCAGCGTCTTGAAAATCTACCAGTAGGACAAAAACTGCTGGCGGCCCTGCTGGTGCTTCTCACCACCGTATTGCTGGTGGCCAACCTGACGTTTATCAGCGCCGCCTACTGGATCTCCCAGGAAAGCATGGCCCCCCAGGCCTTGCAGGCTATTGGTCGACTGGTGTCCAACCCCTCGCTCGCCGCCGAGGCGCTTGAGTCCCCGACCAAGGCCGAGGCGCTGCTCAATGAATTGACCAGCTATTCACCGTTGCGCGCCGCCGCGCTGTACGACGGCGAAGGCAACCGCCTGGCGCAGATGCAGCACGGCGACCGCCTGCACCTGCCGGACCACTACCGGCATATCGAAGCGTGGCGCCTCACCGAATTTCGCAGCAACCAAATCATCACCCTGCCCCGTGGCACTCAGCCTTCGGGGCATTTGTTGCTGGTGGCCAGCAGTGAGCTGCCGGTGGCGTTCTATACCGGCACGCTGACCGCGAGCCTGGGCATCCTGATTTTCAGTGTGTTGCTGTGGCTGGTCATCGCCCGGCAGATCAAACGCCTGATCACACGACCGATTCATGAACTTGAAGAACTGTCCCGCCAGGTGACCCGCGAGGAGAACTACGCTTTACGCGCCGGGCGTGGCAACCGTGATGAAATCGGCAGCCTGGCCGAAGCGTTCAACACCATGTTGTCGCGCATCGAAGCTCGCGAGCAGCAGCTCAAACGCGCGCGCGACGACTCTCAGGCCGCGTATGACCAGGCCCAGGGTTTGGCCGAAGAAACCCGGCATACCAACCGCAAGCTGGAACTGGAAGTCCAGGTACGCAGCAAGATCGAGAAAAAGCTCACGGGCTTCCAGAACTACCTGAACAGCATCATTGACTCGATGCCCTCGGCGCTGATCGCCCTGGACGAACAACTCTATGTCACCCAGTGGAACCAGGAAGCTACCGCCCTCTCCGGTACGCGTCTGGACGAAGCCCTGAACCAGCCGGTGTTCCTGGCCTTCCAGCCGCTCAAGCCGTACCTGCCACAGATCAAGGCCACCGTGGAGCAGCACACAGTGGAGCGGATAGAACGGGTCACCTGGATCAAGGACGACGAGCCCAAGCATTATGCGCTGACGTTCTACCCGTTGATGGGCGGCGCCGGGCGCGGTGTGGTGATCCGAATCGACGACATCACCCAGCGCCTGTCCCTGGAAGAAATGATGGTGCAATCGGAAAAAATGCTCTCCGTGGGCGGCCTGGCCGCAGGTATGGCCCATGAGATCAACAACCCGTTGGGCGCGATCCTGCATAACGTGCAGAACATTCGGCGGCGCCTGTCCCCCGAGCTGCCCAAGAACCTTGAACTTGCCGAACAGGTGGGCATCGAGCTGGAGACGGTCAACCGATACCTGCAAGGCCGCGAAGTCCCGCAACTGCTCGACGGCATTCAGCAGGCCGGGGCGCGTGCCGCGAAAATCGTTACCCACATGCTCAGCTTCAGCCGCCGCAGCAATCGCCAGATGGCGCCCTGTGATTTGCCGGCGCTGATCGACCAGGCCGTGGAAATCGCCGGTAACGACTTTGACCTGACCATCGGTTTCGATTTCAAGGGCCAGGCGATCATCCGCCAGTTCGATCCGCAACTGGGCCCGGTGCCCGGCACCGCCAACGAGCTGGAGCAAGTGCTGCTCAATTTGCTGAAAAACGCTGCCCAGGCCATTCACCTGCGCGAGGACGACAGCGAGCCGGGGCGCATCATCCTGCGCACCCGCCTCAACCCGCCGTGGGCGGAAATCCAGGTGGAAGACAACGGCATCGGCATGAGCGAAAACGTGCGCAAACGCACGTTCGAACCGTTCTTTACCACCAAGGAAATCGGCCAAGGTACCGGGCTTGGGCTGTCAGTGTCGTATTTCATCATCACCAACAACCACAAGGGCCAGATGGAAGTGCATTCCACCCTGGGCCAGGGCACCTGCTTTACCTTGCGCCTGCCTTTGGCCGGCAGCCAATTGCCCCCCACTGAACTTACCCAACTGGAGCACTGACCATGGGCTTTCGCCTGTCGAAGATCTACACCCGTACCGGCGACAAAGGCGAGACCGGCCTCGGCGACGGCCGCCGCGTGCCCAAGGACCATCCACGCGTGGAAGCGATTGGCGAGGTGGATACGCTGAACAGCCAACTCGGCCTGCTGTTGGCTAACCTTGAAGAACAAAGCGGCAAGCATCCGGGGTTGAAGGATGTGATTGAAGTGCTCACGCCTTGCCAGCACCGTCTGTTTGACTTGGGCGGTGAGCTGGCCATGCCTGTGTACAAGGCGTTGAATGCGGCGGAAGTGGATCGGCTGGAGGCTGCGATTGATCGCTGGAACGAGGAAGTCGGGCCGCTGGAGAATTTCATCCTGCCTGGCGGTTCAGCGTTGATCGCTCAAGCCCATGTGTGCCGCAGCCTGGCGCGCAGCGCCGAACGCCGTTGTCAGCACCTGAATGCGGTGGAACCGTTGGAGGGTGTGGGGTTGGCGTACATCAATCGGTTGTCGGATTTGCTGTTTGTGGCGGCCAGGGTGATTGCCAAACGCCAAGGTGTTGCGGAAGTGTTGTGGCAGGCGGCGGCCAAGCCACACTGAGCAGATCGTTCCCACGCTTTGCGTGGGAATGCATCAACGGACGCTCCGCGTCCCAAAGCGTAACGCAGAGCGTCGCAGGAGGCATTCCCACGCAGAGCGTGGGAACGATCAGCACGATCAGCAGAGCGTGGGAACGCTCATCACACCTGCGGCCAGAACGCCCGAATACCTGCCACACCTTGCGCACCAGCCTCCCAAGCTTGCTCCCGCTGCGCCGGCCCAACCCCGCCCAACAGAAACACCGGCTTGCTGAACCCGGCGATCAACTCAGCCGCCTGTTCCCAACCCAACGGCTGCGCATCCGGATGGGTCTGAGTCGGCTGCACCGGCGACAGCGTGACGAAATCCACGTCCATCAACTCTGCCAGCGCCAGTTCTTCCGCGTTGTGGCAAGACGCCGCCAACCAGCGGTCTTTGGGCAGCGGCCGGCCCTTGCTCGCGTATTTGCGCAACTGCGCCGAGGTCATATGCCACCCCGCAGCAGGGAAATCCCCCAGCCACTCGAACGGCCCCTTGAGCATCAGTTGCGCCTTGCCGGCGCACAGGCCCACCGCATCTACCGCCAGGTCGCGGTATTTGGGGTCGTAACCGTTAGGGGCACGCAGTTGAACCAGCTTGGTGCCACCGGCAATAGCCTTCTGGATACCGCGCAACAGCGTCGGGGTTTCCAGCTCGCCAGGGGTGATCAGATATTCGGCGGGCAAGCGTGCCGCGGCGACAATCGGCGCATTCGCCGCCGGAAATTCATAGTTGACCAGGTCCCGCGGTGCCACCCACGCCAACGGCTGCCCTTCAGCGCCATGGGGCTCGCCGGTAAAAGCCGTGACTTCCCAGACATCCAGCAATACCTGCTTGTCCGGATAGTCATGTTGCACCTTGATCAGCGGCCGCGCCGTGGTGACCTGGATGCCCAGCTCTTCCTGCAATTCACGGGACAAGGCCGTGGCAACCGACTCATCAGCCTCCACCTTGCCGCCGGGAAATTCCCAGAGGCCGCCTTGATGCTGAGTATCGGCACGGCGCGCCAGCAGGATCCTGCCATCGACACCGCGGATCACCGCTGCTGCTACATGTACTCGTTTCACCGCCAGTTTCCTCTTGGTATCAGGTACGGTATTCCGCGTTGATCTTCACGTACTCGTGGGACAGGTCGGTGGTCCAGATGGTTTCGCTGCAGTCACCACGACCCAGTTCGATACGGATGGTGATTTCTTCCTGCTGCATCACCGCCGAGCCCTGGGCTTCGGTGTAGGTTTCGGCGCGGGCGCCACGGCTGGCGATGCACACGTCACCCAGGAACACGTCGATTTTGCTCACGTCCAGGTCCGGCACGCCGGCACGGCCGACAGCCGCGAGGATACGGCCCCAGTTCGGGTCCGAAGCAAACAGCGCGGTCTTGATCAGCGGCGAGTGCGCCACGGTGTAGCCCACATCCAGGCATTCCTGATGGTTGCCGCCGCCGTTGACTTCAACCGTGACGAACTTGGTCGCGCCCTCGCCGTCACGCACGATGGCCTGGGCCACGTCCATGCACACTTCGAACACCGCCTGTTTCAACGCCGCAAACAACGGGCCTTCGGTGGAGGTGATTTCCGGCAGGTTGGCCTGGCCGGTGGCGATCAGCATGCAGCAGTCGTTGGTGGAGGTGTCACCGTCGATGGTGATGCGATTGAACGACTTGTTGGCGCCGTCCAGCATCAGGCGTTGCAGCACATCACGGGAAACTTTGGCGTCGGTGGCGATATAGCCGAGCATGGTGGCCATGTTCGGGCGGATCATGCCTGCGCCTTTGCTGATACCGGTGACGGTGATGGTCACGCCCTCATACACGAACTGGCGGCTCGCGCCTTTGGGCAAGGTGTCGGTGGTCATGATGCCAGTGGCCGCAGCCGCCCAGTTATCCACAGACAGATCATCGAGCGCGGCTTGCAGGGCGCCTTCGATTTTTTCCACCGGCAGCGGCTCACCGATCACACCGGTGGAGTACGGCAACACCTGGCTGGCATCGACGCCGGTCAACTGGGCCAGCTTGGCGCAGGTGCGCGCCGCCGCCACCAGGCCGGGCTCGCCGGTGCCCGCGTTGGCGTTGCCGGTATTGGTCAGCAGGTAGCGAATCGACCCGGCCACGCGCTGCTTGGCCAGAATCACCGGCGCGGCGCAGAAGGCGTTGAGGGTGAACACGCCCGCTACGGTCGAGCCTTCAGCACAGCGCATCACCACCACATCCTTGCGCCCCGGGCGCTTGATGCCGGCCGAAGCGATACCAAGTTCAAAACCGGCAACCGGGTGCAACGTGGGCAAAGGACCAAGACCAACAGCCATGAATGCGCTCCTTAAAAATAGGTGATGTCTGTGCCGTCGCTATCGACGGTGGGAATTAATGGCAAAACGCCGCGACGGCAAAGGCCGGTCGCGGCGCGGGGTGTTGCAGCGTCAGGCGAAAATCTTATTCGATCTGGCCGTGGCAGTGTTTGAATTTCTTGCCCGAACCGCAGTAGCACAGCTCGTTGCGGCCCAGCTTCTGGTCATTGCGAACCGGGGTCTGGGCCAGGGCCACATCGACCTCTTCACCCAATGCTTCAGGCTCATCCAGGCCCGGCGCTTCGTCGTGCTGGAACTGCATGCGCGCCGCCAGTGCTTCGGCTTCCTGACGCAGGCGTGCTTCTTCCTCGATCGGGTCTTCGCGACGCACTTGAACGTGGGACAGCACGCGGATCGAATCGCGCTTGATCGAATCCAGCAATTCGGAGAACAGCGTGAACGACTCGCGCTTGTACTCCTGCTTCGGGTTCTTCTGGGCGTAGCCACGCAGGTGGATACCGTGACGCAGGTGGTCCATGGTCGACAGGTGGTCTTTCCACAGGTCATCCAGCACGCGCAATACGATCTGTTTTTCGAAGGTGCGCAGTGCTTCGGCACTCGCTTGCTCTTCTTTCTCGTTGTACGCCGCCAGCAGCTCGGCCATCAGTTTTTCGCGCAGGGTTTCTTCGTACAGGTGATCGTCTTCGTCCAGCCATTGCTGAACCGGCAAGTCCACACCGAAGTCGCTCTTCAATGCCGCTTCCAGGCCGGCAACATCCCACTGCTCAGGCAGGGACTGTGGCGGGATGTGGGCGCTGACAGTGGCGTTGAGCACGTCCTGACGGAAATCAGCGATGGTCTCGCCAATGTTGTCGGCGGCCAGCAACGTGTTACGCATGTGATAAATCACTTTACGCTGTTCGTTGTTGACGTCGTCGAACTCAAGCAGTTGCTTACGAATGTCGAAGTTACGGCCTTCTACTTTGCGCTGGGCCTTCTCGATGGCGTTGGTCACCATGCGGTGCTCGATCGCCTCACCGGACTGCATGCCCAGGGCTTTCATGAAGTTCTTCACCCGGTCCGACGCGAAGATACGCATCAGGCTGTCTTCCAGCGACAGGTAGAAACGGCTGGAACCGGCGTCACCCTGGCGACCGGCACGGCCACGCAGCTGGTTGTCGATACGGCGCGATTCGTGACGCTCGGACGCGATCACTTGCAAGCCACCGGATTCCAGCACAGCCTGGTGACGCTTCTGCCAGTCGGCCTTGATCTGGGCGATCTGCTCAGGCGTCGGGTTGTCGAGCGAGGCCACTTCCACTTCCCAGTTGCCGCCCAGCAGGATGTCGGTACCACGACCGGCCATGTTGGTGGCGATGGTCAATGCGCCTGGGCGACCGGCCTGGGCAATGATCTCGGCTTCTTTTTCGTGGAACTTGGCGTTCAGTACCTTGTGCTCGATGCCTTCCTTGTTGAGCAGGTTGGACACGTGCTCGGAGGTCTCGATGGTGGCGGTACCCACCAGGATCGGACGGCCCTTGGCCATGCCATCCTTGATGTCATTGATGATCGCCGCGTATTTCTCTTCGGCGGTCAGGAACACCAGGTCGTTGTAGTCTTTACGCGCCAACGGTTTGTTCGGCGGAATGACCATCACGGCCAGGTTGTAGATCTGGTGGAATTCGAACGCTTCGGTGTCGGCCGTACCGGTCATGCCGGACAGCTTGTTGTACAGACGGAAGTAGTTCTGGAAAGTGGTGGACGCCAACGTCTGGCTTTCGGCCTGGATGTTGAGGTGTTCCTTGGCTTCGATGGCCTGGTGCAGGCCTTCGGACAGACGACGACCGGGCATGGTACGACCGGTGTGCTCGTCAACCAGTACCACCTGGCCGTCCTGCACGATGTACTCGACGTTGCGGTGGAACAGCTTGTGGGCGCGCAGGCCAGCGTACACGTGGGTCAACAGGCCCAGGTTGTGCGCCGAGTACAGGCTTTCACCTTCGGCCAGTTCGCCGATCTGGGTCAGCATCTCTTCGACAAACTGGTGACCGGCTTCGTTGAGTTCGACCTGGCGGGTCTTCTCGTCGATGGTGAAGTGACCTTCTTTGGTCACCACGCCTTCCACCTCCTCGATGTGCTGCTCAAGACGCGGGATCAACTTGTTGATCTCGGTGTACAGGCGCGAGCTGTCTTCGGCCTGGCCGGAGATGATCAGCGGGGTACGGGCTTCGTCGATGAGGATGGAGTCGACTTCGTCGATCACGGCAAAGTTGAGTTCACGCTGGAATTTTTCATCCATGCTGAACGCCATGTTGTCGCGCAGGTAGTCGAAACCGAATTCGTTGTTGGTACCGTAGGTGATGTCGCAGGCGTACGCGGCGCGCTTCTCTTCCGGCGGCTGGAACGGCGTTACCACGCCGACGGTCAGGCCGAGGAATTCATACAGCGGGCGCATCCAGTTGGCGTCCCGGCGAGCCAGGTAGTCGTTCACCGTCACAACGTGCACGCCCTTGCCGGACAGTGCGTTGAGGTAAACGCCCAGGGTTGCCACCAGGGTCTTGCCTTCACCGGTGCGCATTTCGGCAATCATGCCTTCATGCAAGGTCATGCCGCCGATCAACTGGACGTCGAAGTGGCGCATGCCCATGACGCGCTTACCGGCTTCACGGGCGACCGCAAAGGCTTCGGGCAGCAGCTTGTCGAGGGTTTCACCTTTGGCTATGCGGGCCTTGAACTCTTGGGTCTTGGCGCGCAATTGCTCGTCCGACAGAGCAACCATCTGCTCTTCGAAGGCATTGACCAGCTGCACCGTCTTGAGCATGCGTTTGACTTCGCGCTCATTCTTGCTTCCAAAAAGTTTCTTTAACAAAGGCGCAAACATATCGGCAGGTTCTTCCACACATAGGGATGGAGGGCGCACCGTGAGTGGCCCGAGCAGCCCTCACGGCCGCATTGCGAACGCGCATTCTACCCGGAATCGTGGGTGAGGAAAGTGGCGTTGTTCCCCGAGGCAGGCACGGCGCTGTGAGAGGGCCTGTTTAAAATAAGGGCTTTTGCGCGAACTTCAACCCATGGAGCGCAGAAGTTACTTATTGATTTCATGGGCAAAGCCCAGCCGAGGCACGGCCGCGGGGTGTACCGGCGCTTTCTGTTAAGATAACCGCTCTGTTACCTAAGGTGTCTAAACATGGCATTTCGCCCTCTTACAGCCCGCGCGCCCGGCGTGTTGCTTCGCGAAGCCAAGCCGTTGAAAGCCATCTTTGGCCATGCCAAACGCCTGGGCCATTTGCAACGCCTGCTGGAAAGCCAGCTGCAACCTGCCGCACGTGAGCACTGTCATGTGGCGTCCTGGCGAGAAGGCAATCTGCTATTAATCGTCACCGATGGTCATTGGGCCACGCGCTTGCGTTATCAGCAAAAACGCTTGCAGCGCCAGTTGATGGCGTTTGAAGAATTCGCCGGCTTGAGGCGCATTCAGTTCAAGGTACAGCCACCCACCGTGCCGCAAGGCGCAGTGGGGCATACCCTGGACCTGTCGGAAACGGCCGCCGAAACCCTTCAGGCCACCGCCGAAGGGATCAACGACCCGGGCTTGCGCGCCGCCCTGGAACGGCTGGCCGCCCATGCCCGGCCCAAAGCCTGAAACGTTATTTGCGTTTGCTGCCGCCCAATAACGAACCCAGCAGACCACGTACCAACTGGCGCCCCATCTGATTGGCGGCCTGCTGCATGGCTGACTTCAACGCCTTGCCCGCCGTGGTCCCCAGGAAGGCACCGGCCCTGTCGGTAAAGCTCGGCTCTTCGGCGGCCGGAGCAGCCTGCTCGGCAGGCCCAAGCTCCTTGCGGGCCATCAGCACTTCATAGGCAGACTCACGATCCACCGGCTTGTCATAGCGCCCCAACAGCGGCGAGCTGGCAACCAACGCTTTACGTTCGGCTTCGGTGAGCGGCCCGATCCGCGATTGCGGAGGAGCAACCAGTACGCGCTGGACGACTTCCGGCGTGCCCTTTTCCTGCAAGGTTCCCACCAAGGCCTCACCAGTGCCCAACTCTGTAAGCACCGACAAGGTATCGAATGTCGGGTTGGGACGAAAACCGTCCGCCACCGCTCGCAGGGACTTCTGTTCTTTGGCAGTGAACGCGCGCAAACCGTGCTGGATGCGCAGGCCCAGTTGCGCCAGCACCGTATCCGGCAAGTCGCCCGGCGATTGCGTGACGAAATACACGCCGACGCCTTTGGACCGGATCAGGCGCACTACCTGCTCCAGGCGCTCCTGCAAGGCTTTTGGCGTATCGGCGAACAACAAGTGCGCTTCATCGAAAAACAACGCCAGCAACGGTTTGTCGGCATCGCCGCGTTCCGGCAATTGTTCGAACAACTCTGCCAGCAGCCACAACAGGAAGGTCGCGTAGACCTTCGGCGCTTCATGCACCAAGCGGCTGGCGTCCAGCAGGTGGATGCGCCCACGCCCATCACTGGCGGGCTGCAAAATATCCTCCAATTGCAGGGCCGGCTCGCCAAACAGGGCTTCGGCGCCCTGCTGCTCCAGCACTGCCAGACGCCGCAACAAGGCCTGGCTGGAACCGGTGGTCATCAAGGCGGCGTCTTCGCCCAGTAGTTCCGGGTGATAGCGCAGGTGATTGAGCAGTGCCTTGAGGTCCTTGAGGTCCAGCAGCAACAGGCCTTCGCGGTCGGCCACTTTGAACGCCGCATAGAGCGCCGATTGCTGGCTGTCGGTGAGCTCCAACAGGCTGCCGAGCAAGAGCGGGCCCATTTCACTGATGGTGGTGCGCAACGGATGACCGGATTGGCCGTGGATATCCCACAGGGTTACCGGGTACGCCTGGGCCGTGTAATTAAGGAAGGGCATACCGGCGATGCGCTCGGCCACTTTGCCCTGGGGGTTGGCGGCGGCGCCCAGGCCGCAGAGGTCGCCTTTGATGTCGGCAGCGAACACCGCCACACCCGCATCACTGAAGGCTTCCGCCAGGCGCTGCAAGGTGACGGTCTTGCCGGTGCCCGTGGCGCCAGCGATCAACCCATGACGGTTGGCCAGGCGCATGGACTGGGCGATGGGCAGGCCGTCAAGGCCAGCACCGATAAGCAGTTGTGTGGAGTCAGGCATTTCGTCACCTATGGTTAATCTTTAGTGCCGCGAGGTCGATATAGACGGATGTAAGCCCGACAAAGACTAAAAAACGGTCAGATAATTCCGATATGGACCAACGGAGCTATCACCAGAAATACCACACCTTTTTTGACGCTGCCATTTTGCGCCTCCCGCATAGGATGCGCCTCGGATATTAAGACCTTAGCGGACCCTTCAAGCCATGAACAAAAATCTGCGCTTCAGCCACAAGATCCTGCTTGCAGCCTCCCTTATCGTCATCGCCGCTTTCGCGTTGTTTACCCTCTACAACGACTACCTGCAGCGCAACGCGATTCGTGACGACCTCAATAACTACCTGCATGAGATGGGCGACGTCACCGCCAGCAACATCCAGACCTGGCTCACCGGGCGTATCGCCCTGGTGGAAAACGCCGCACAGAACATCGCCATCAACCCTGAACAAAGCGTGGTCGCCAGCCTGCTGGAACAGAAAGCGCTGACCTCGTCATTCATGGCCACCTACGTCGGTGACAGCCAGGGCACCTTCACCATTCGTCCTGACACCAAGATGCCCGACGGCTTCGATCCGCGTGTTCGCCCCTGGTACAAGGGCGCCCAGGCCAGCAACGGTTCAACCCTGACCGAACCCTATATCGACGCGGCGACCGGGCAACTGATCATTTCTGTCGCCACGCCCAGCGCCAAGGGTGGCCAGAGCATCGGCGTAGTCGGCGGCGACCTGAGCCTGCAGACCCTGGTGGACAACATCGGCGCGCTGGATTTTGGCGGCATGGGTTATGCGTTCCTGGTCAGCGCCGACGGCAAAGTGCTGGTGCACCCGGATAAAGCCCTGGTGATGAAGACCCTGGCGGACGTTTATCCAAAAGACACGCCGAAGATCAGCGGCGATTTCAGCGAAGTGCAAGCCAACGGCAAGACCAATATCGTGACGTTTACACCGATCAAGGGCCTGCCCTCGGTAAACTGGTACCTGGGCGTTTCGGTGGATAAAGACAAGTCTTTCGCCATGCTCAGTGAGTTTCGCACCTCGGCGGTGATCGCAACGATCATCGCGGTGGTGATCATCATCGCCCTGCTCGGCATGCTCATCCGCGTCTTGCTGCAACCTTTGCACCTGATGACCCGAGCCATGCAGGACATTGCCGACGGTGAAGGCGACCTGACCCGCCGCCTGACCATCCAGAACAATGATGAATTCGGCACCCTGGGCAATGCCTTCAACCGCTTCGTCGAGCGCATTCATACCTCGATTCGCGAAGTGTCTTCAGCCACCGAGCACGTCAATGAAGTGGCCCTGCGGGTGGTCAGCGCCTCCAACTCGTCGATGGTCAACTCCGACGAACAGGCCAACCGCACCAACAGCGTCGCTGCGGCCATCAATCAACTGGGGGCCGCAGCTCAGGAGATCGCACGCAACGCCGCCCAAGCCTCCAGTCAGGCCAGCGATGCCAGGCACTTGGCCGAAGACGGCCAGCAGGTGGTTGAACGCAATATCAAGGCGATGACGCAGTTATCCAGCATGATCAGCACCTCAAGCACCAATATCGAAGCACTTAACAGCAAAACGGTGAATATCGGCCAGATTCTTGAGGTGATCACCAGTATTTCCCAGCAAACCAATCTGCTGGCGCTCAATGCGGCGATCGAAGCGGCGCGCGCCGGGGAAGCCGGGCGTGGCTTTGCGGTCGTGGCCGATGAAGTGCGCAACCTCGCTCATCGCACTCAGGAATCGGCGCAACAGGTGCAGACGATGATCGAAGAGCTACAGGTGGGCGCCCGGGACTCGGTGACTACCATGAGCGAAAGCCAACGCCACAGCCTGGACAGCGTGGAAATCGCCAACCTGGCCGGCGAGCGCCTGAACAGCGTGACCCAGCGCATTGGCGAGATCGACGGTATGAACCAGTCGGTCGCCACCGCCACTGAAGAACAGACCTCGGTGGTGGAGTCGATCAATATGGACATCACCGAGATCAACACCCTCAACCAGGAAGGGGTGGAAAACCTGCAATCGACCCTGCGCGCCTGCTCGGACCTGGAACAACAGGCCTCGCGTTTGAAGCAATTGGTGGGCAGCTTCCGGATCTGAGGGGCAATACCGACCATTACAGCGAACGCAATGCGATCCAATGTGGGAGCGGGCTTGCTCGCGAAAGCAGTCTATCAGTTGAAGATGCACTGACTGATTCACCGCTTTCGCGAGCAAGCCCGCTCCCACAGGGGACCTGCGTTTAACCGACCGGCATAACACACCAATCCCAATCGAACATCTATCCTTACCTCAGGTCCATCTAGGGAGAGCAATGGATCGGAGGGATGTTCATCGTGCATATCGCTGACATAACCATGTTCTACGCCCCGGCCAGCGGTGGCGTACGCACTTACCTTGACGCCAAGCACCGGCGTCTGGCGCTCAAGCCGGGCATTCGCCACAGCCTGTTGATACCCGGTGCACACTTGAGCGAGCAGGACGGCATCTTCAAAGTACCGGCGCCCGCCCTGCCCTTCGGCAAAGGCTATCGCTTCCCCCTTCGTTTGGCGCCTTGGCGAAATGTCCTGCACGATTTACAGCCTGACCTGATCGAAGTTGGCGACCCTTACCTGACCGCCTGGGCCGCACTGGATGCCCGACGCCAATTGGATGTGCCGGTCATCGGCTTTTACCACTCCGACCTGCCACTGCTGGTGAGCAATCGCATGGGGCCTTGGTTTACCCCCAATGTTGAAGCCTATGTGCGCAAACTCTATGGGAATTTCGACCGAGTGCTCGCCCCCAGCCAGGTAATGGCCGACAAGCTCACCGGGCTTGGCGTCAGAAATGTCTTCGTGCAACCCCTGGGTGTAGACCTGCAAACCTTCACCCCTGAGGTACGTGACCCCGGCCTGCGCGCCGAACTGGGGATTGGCGAAGACACTCGACTACTGATCTTCGCCGGGCGCGGCTCCAAGGAGAAAAACCTGCCGGTGCTGCTCAACTGCATGAAACGCCTGGGGGAAGGCTACCACTTGCTGTTGGTGGGCTCCGGCATGCCGGCCAGCGTGCCAGACAATGTCACCGTGATTGACGGATTCCGGCCCGCCCAACATGTCGCTCGGCTGATGGCCAGCGCCGACGCCTTACTGCATGGTGGCGACCAGGAGACCTTCGGCCTGGTGATCCTGGAAGCCATGGCCTGCGGTATTCCAGTGGTCGCCGTGGCGGCCGGGGCCTTTACCGAGATTATCGACGAGCGTTGTGGCGTGCTGTGTGCGCCAAACAACCCCAAGGCCATGGCCGATGCGGTGCGCGAGTTGTTCAGTACCGACAGCCGGCGCCTGGGTGCTCAGGCTCGGCGCCATGTCGAGCAGCATTATGCGTGGGACACAGTAGTCGACAGCCTGCTGGGGCATTACTGCGCCGTGCTGGGCAGCCATGAACCGATGCTCGCCCATGGCTGAGCGCGCGCTGATGCTGGTACTGCACGACGTGGCACCGCACACCTGGGCCGACTACCGGCCCTTCGTCGAGGCCGTCGATGCACTGGGCGACGTGCCCATCACTTGGCTGGTGGTGCCGGACTTCCATCACCATGACGACCTGGCCGCCCACCGCGATTTTCGGCGCCTGCTCGATAGCCGTGTCGCCAAGGGCGATGAACTCACCTTGCATGGTTATTACCATTGCGACGACCAACCTCGGCCGCGTACGCCAAAAGAATGGTTTATGCGACGCATCTATACCCACGAAGGCGAGTTTTACCAGCTGTCCGAAGCCGAGGCGTTGCGGCGGTTGACCGCCGGCATCGAGGTATTCCAGCGCAATGGCTGGCCGCTGCATGGCTTTGTTGCGCCAGCCTGGTTGATGAGCGATGGCACCCGGCAGGCATTGCGCCAGTTGCCGCTGAGCTACACCAGCGACCCACAACATCTTTATCGCCTACCGGACTTCACGCCTATCAACGCCCCTGGCCTGGTGTGGAGCGCCCGCAGTGCATGGCGCCGGGGATTGTCCAAAATCCTCACTGATCGCCGTGAACAGCGATGGCAGGCCGCCCCGCTGATCCGACTGGGTTTGCATCCGGTGGACATGCGCCACAGGTTTTCCCGCGATTATTGGCTAGACACCCTGCAACGCCTGCTCAACGCGGGGCGCGTCCCCCAAACCAAGGCCGCCTGGCTGGCGACGCAGCCATGGGCCGACTGATCTGGTTAGTGTTGGCGCTCTTGGTGGCGCTGGTGATTCCATTGTGGCTGGGCGGCGGCGAAAGCATTGCGCGCCTGCGCCAGTTTCCGTTGCCCCAGTTACTGGGGATGTTCGCCATGATCATCGGCTGCTGGCTGATCAACAGCCTGCGCATCCGCCTGTTGCTTGGCGAGCATCGCGGCCAGTTAGGGCCGCTCAAAAGCCTTGGCGTGGTGATATCCACTGAATTCGCCATGTGTGCAACTCCCGGCGGCAGCGGCGGGCCGTTGACCCTGATGGCCCTGCTGGCGCGCAATGGTATCCGCCCCGCCCATGGCAGCGCAGTGTTCGCCATGGACCAATTGAGCGACCTGGTGTTTTTTCTCTGCGCACTGGTGGGGATCTTGCTGTATGCGCTGTTCCATAGCCTCAGCCCGCGTCTGGAGTGGTTGCTGGGGCTTAGCGCCGTGTCGATGGTGGGTGGGGTAATCAGTGGCTGGGCCGTGGTGCATGTTCACCGGCGGCTGATTCGCCTGGCGGGTTTGGCACTCAAGGCCATGAAGGTCGGCGCTACCACCCGCCGACGCTGGGCACGCCGGTTGCTGCGTTTTCTTGCGGCGTTCAGCGCCACCCTGAAACTACCCCGGAGCACCTTGCTTGGGGTCTTTGCGCTGACCAGCCTGCATTGGCTGCTGCGTTACAGCGTGCTGTACCTGGCGCTACGCGGGTTGGGGGGCGAGGTACAGTGGGCCTGGAGCTTTCTGATCCAGATGTTATCCCTGACTGCGGGGCAGTTCAGCCTGGCGCCAGGCGGGGCCGGCGCTGCGGAATTGACGTCAGCGGCACTGCTGGCGCCCATGGTGGGCACATCCACAGCGGCTGCGGCAATTCTGATCTGGCGCGCGGTGACCTACTACTTCTATTTGCTGGCCGGTGCGCCAGTGTTTCTATTGATGGTCGGCAAACCGCTGCTCAAGCGTCTTTTTCAGGGGCGGCAGGCGGCTGGTCCTGCGCCTGTGTCTGCTCCCATAAACGCGCCGCGCCTGGAAAATCAGTACCATCCTCGGCATCCAGCGCGTCCGGGTCGTAACGGCTCAAACAGCCCTCGCCCAAGGTAGCAGGTGCCCGTGAGGTGGCTTTATCGAGCGGGTCGCTCATGGGAATCTCCAGAAACAGAAATAAAAAAGGGCCTGGAGAGTTTTACCTCCAGGCCCCGGTGTCTTTCAATCACAATCGCCGGGTCAGAAGACCACGGTCTTGTTGCCGTGCACCAACACGCGATCTTCCAAGTGATATCGCAGGCCACGAGCCAGCACCATCTTCTCGACGTCACGGCCGAAGCGCACCATGTCTTCAATGCTGTCGCTGTGGCTGACGCGCACCACGTCCTGCTCGATGATCGGGCCGGCGTCCAGCTCTTCGGTCACGTAGTGGCAGGTTGCACCAATCAGCTTCACGCCACGCAGGGAAGCCTGGTGATACGGCTTGGCACCCACAAAGGACGGCAAGAAGCTGTGGTGAATGTTGATCACCTTGCCAGCGTATTCGCGGCACAGTTCCGGTGGCAGGATTTGCATGTAGCGCGCCAGCACCACTACATCCGCATCATGCTGCTTGACCAGACGCGACACCTCGGCAAATGCCGGTTCCTTGTCCTGTGGGTTGACCGGCACATGGTAATAAGGGATGCCATGCCATTCGACCATGCTGCGCAGGTCATCGTGGTTGGAGATCACGCAAGCAATCTCGCAATCGAGTTCGTCGCTGTGCCAGCGGTGCAGCAGGTCTGCCAGGCAGTGGGATTCGCGGCTGGCCATCAGCACCACGCGTTTCTTCTGCTCTGTATCGGTGATGTGCCAGGTCATCGAAAACTCTTCGGCAATCGGCGCAAACGCCTCGCGGAATGCTTCCAGGCCAAAGGGCAGCGTATCGGCACGGATTTCGTGACGCATGAAAAACCAACCACTGAGATCGTCCGAGTGATGGCTCGCCTCGGTGATCCAGCCATTATGGGAAGCCAGAAAGTTACTGACCTTGGCAACGATGCCAACCCGGTCCGGGCAAGCAATCACCAGCCGAAAAGTGCGCATTAGGGGGAAACTCCAGAACTTCACAAAGGCCGCTATTCTAGCGATTACGCAGAAAAACTGCAGTATTCCCTTGCACCTTATCTTGAGGCATGGCCGTGGCAACACCCCTTAATCGTGTAAGGTTTTACCACCGCTATATGACGGTACAACGGCATGCTGAGGTCAGTAGCAAAAAATTAACGCGATTATCTTTGCGCTTAACGCTGACTAATTAACTCATCGGCCAGGTTTTCTCACACACATTCAATGTCATTCACCTGAATAACGTCTTAAATGTTTACTTGATGAAATTGCCTGACTATTATTAGGCCACTCACCCTGTCATTCAGCGTTCTACATAAGGTAGTCCACATGTCACTGATCAACGAATACCGCGCCACCGAAGAAGCTATCAAAGAGCTGCAAGCCCGTTTGAAGAACCTGTCCGAAGACGACAAGCTGAAAACCGAGCTGGAATTCGAAGGCAAATTGCGCACCCTGATGGGTGAATACTCCAAATCCCTGCGTGACATCATCGCGCTGCTGGATCCAGAGTCGAAAGTTAAAGCACCGCGCGGCGCTGTGAAAACTACCGGCACCAAGCGTGCTCGCAAGGTCAAGCAATACAAAAACCCACACAACGGCGAAGTGATTGAAACCAAAGGTGGCAACCACAAAACTCTGAAAGAGTGGAAAGCCAAGTGGGGCGGTGACGTAGTTGAAGGTTGGGCAACCCTGCTGGGCTAAGCCCGGTCGGACGTTCACCCGATACGTCACACATGAAAAACGCCAGCTTGCTGGCGTTTTTTATTGTCTGAATATTCTGTAGTTATGCGCTTACAGACTCAAGCGCGCCGCTAATGAATCCACATAGTCCTGCCATTGCGCCAGCACCTGGCACTGAAACGATGTAGCACTAACCGCCAACTCCTCACGCGCCTGCTTAAATGCCAACAGGGTATTCGGCGCCCCCCACTGCGCCTCCGACAAACGTTGCTGACAGAAAAGTTTCCAGCGTTGTTGCTCGTCATTGTTCAAGGTTTCAGGAAAGTTACGCGCCCGGTAGCGAAATAATAATTCCGGCAAACGATGATCATCGAACGGCCACTGCTGACGGGCTAATTGCGCGGGCTCTGCCATGCGAACTTGCTCACATAAACGGCGGTCACGATCACCAATAAAACCCTCGTAGAGCTGCTGCTCCGGGTCCGCGTTCGACGCAAAGTCTTCCTCGGCATAAATGGCCGCTAACTTGTCCCGCCAAACTTCCTGTGCGTCAGTTAGTCGCAGCGCCCGCGCGAGGCAAGCCTCCTTATCCAGTTGCAGGCGCTCAAGATCTTGCGGGCGCAGCACCTTCAACGGCGCAACCACCGGGCAGCGGTTGATATGCAGTAGCTTGAGCGGAACCGGCAGCTCACCTTCGGCCAGCTCATCGCGGCGCGTGTAAAGACGCTGGCGCAGGGTCGCCGCATCCAGGTCCAACAGCCCTTGCGGATCGAGCCCCAGGTCACAGACGATCAAGGCATTGCGATTGCGTGGGTGCCAGGCCAGGGGCAAGACCACGCCCAGGTAATGGCGTTCGGCGGAGAAACGCCCGGAGATATGCACCATCGGTTGCAGCAACCGCACCTGATCCATGACCCGTTGTTTACTGCGCAGTTGAAACAACCATTCATATAACTTCGGTTGTTTCTCCCGGACCAACCGCGCCAGGGCGATGGTTGCACGCACATCCGACAACGCGTCATGGGCCTGGCCGTGGTCTATGCCGTTGGCCTCTGTCAAGCGTTCGAGCTTGAGGGTCACGCGCCCTTCCTGCTCGGGCCAGTTGATGCCCTCCGGCCGCAGGGCGTAGGCGGTGCGCATCACATCGATCAAGTCCCAGCGACTGTTGCCGCCCTGCCACTCGCGCGCATAGGGGTCGAAAAAATTGCGGTACAGACTGTAGCGCGTCATTTCATCGTCGAATCGCAGGGTGTTGTAGCCGGCGCCGCAGGTACCTGGCGCGGCCAATTCGGCGTGCACCCGAGTCATGAAATCGGCTTCGGCAAGGCCCTTCTCAGCGAGGATACTCGGCGTAATACCCGTGATCGCACACGCTGCCGGATGAGGCAGGATATCGTCGCTGGGCTGGCAATAAAGGTTGATCGGCGCACCGACCTCATTGAGCTCAAGGTCGGTGCGGATACCGGCTACCTGGAGCGGGCGATCGTTGCGCGGGTTGATGCCGGTGGTTTCATAGTCGTACCAGAAAATCGAGGTCACGGGCTATTCCTGTGCTGAAGACCGACAAAGTCTAGGCGCTGCAAGGCGTCCGGGGCCAGCGATACCTTACTGTATAAATATCCAGAAAAACCTCGGGTGGTTGCTTCCATCCTCGACACTGCTAGCATCCGTGTCTCTCAAGTCGCCTCGCAGTGCCAAGGATCGCAATGCCATCAACCCCTCTGGATACCCACTATCAGATAGAAACGCCCGAGGGCATCGACCTGCCCCTGCGCCCTGCTGGCCTGCCCTCCCGGGCATTGGCGTTTGCATTCGACCTGGGCGTGCGCGGGATCATCATGGGTATCCTGCTGGTGCCGCTGGCGCTGCTCGGCAATGTGGGGATCGGCCTGGGTTCGCTGCTGCTGTTCCTGGTGAGCTGGTGGTACATGGTGTTGTTCGAAGTGCTCAACCAGGGCTGCTCGCCAGGCAAGCAGGTCATGGGGCTGCGCGTGGTACAAGATGACGGCACGCCCATTGGCTGGTCGGCATCGCTGATCCGCAACCTGCTGCGTTTTGTCGACATGCTGCCCTTCGGTTATTTCCTGGGCGCGATCAGTTGCCTGCAACATCCGCACTTCAAGCGGCTCGGCGACCTGGCCGCCGGTACGCTGGTGGTCTACCGGGAATTGCCGCTGGTACGCCCAAGCATCCCTCAAGCGCCCGCCCTGCGCCTACCCTTCGCACTGGAGTTGAGCGAACAGAGGGCCATCCTCGGTTTCGCCGAACGCCAGGCCGAACTCTCGGCCGAACGGGTGCATGAATTGGCCGCCATCCTCGCAGAGCCCCTGCAGGTGTCTGCGCCGCGCGCCGTGGAGCAACTCAACGGGGTAGCCCGTGGTTTGTTGGGGCCGACATGAAGCAGAGCCTTTTTGAAAGCCGCCACCAGCGCCAATGGCATACCTTCGCCGAGCAGTTGACACAACTGGAGCAAGGTAAAGCCAAGGCCGCTGATGTTGCCGACTTCCCGCATCAATATCGACGCCTGTGCCAACATCTGGCCCTGGCTCAGCAACGCGGCTATAGCAGTTACCTGGTCGACACGTTGCAACAACTGGCACTGCGCGGCCATCAACAACTGTATCGCCATCGCAGCCAACTGACGGCAAACATACTGGCGTTTCTTCTCGCCGACTTCCCGCGCCTGGTACGCGAACAATGGCGCTTCGTGCTGATCGCTGGCCTGCTATTCTTTGGCAGCCTGGTGGGGATAGCCCTGCTGGTGTACCTGTTCCCCGATCTTATCTACAGCATCATCAGCCCCCAGCAGGTGGCCGACATGCAGGGCATGTACAACCCCGACGCCAGCCGTCTGGGCCGTGCTGCCGAACGGGCCGCCAGCGAAGACTGGATGATGTTTGGCTATTACGTGATGCACAACATCGGCATCGCCTTCCAGACCTTTGCCGCCGGCCTGTTGTTCGGCCTGGGCAGTGTGTTCTTCCTGATTTTCAACGGCCTGGTCATAGGTGCAGTCTCCGGGCACCTTACCGACATTGGCTATGGCCAGACCTTCTGGTCGTTTGTCATTGGTCACGGCGCATTCGAGTTGAGCGCCATCACGCTGGCCGGTGCCGCAGGTTTGCAACTGGGCTGGTCACTGGTTGCCCCCGGGCGCTTGGCACGCAGCGAGGCCCTGCGCCTGGCCGCCCGCAAAAGCGTACGGATGCTTTGCGGTGTCATGGTGTTCCTGTTGATCGCAGCCTTTATCGAAGCCTACTGGTCCTCAACCACTCGCATTGAGCCCTGGATCAAATACGCAGTAGGCGCCGCGCTCTGGCTGCTGGTGGCCGCTTACCTGTCCCTGGCCGGGCGGAGTCGCCATGCGCCTGACTGACGCCAGCGTGGTGATTCGCCCGCGTACTTCCTGGGAAGCCATGGACCTGGGCGTACTGATGGCCAGGGAACACCGTGTCCTGCTGATGGGCAGTTGGGCGCTGGTAAGCTTGCCGGTATTCAGCCTGTTGACGGTGCTGCTCTGGAATTACCCGTCTTTGGTCATGTTCCTGTTCTGGTGGCTCAAGCCGGCCTTCGACCGCTTGCCGCTGTACATTCTGTCCAAGGCCCTGTTTGGTGAGCCCCCCAGCCTCAAACAGGCCGTTCGCCAGTGGCCGCAATTGCTCAAGGGGCAACTGTTCGCAAGCCTGACGTGGCGGCGGCTGAGCATGAGCCGCAGCTTCACCCTGCCCGTCAGCCAACTGGAAGGCCTGGACGGTGACGCACGTCAACGACGCCTTGGAGTGTTACTGCAACGTAACGCTGGCGCCGCACGCTGGCTGACGACCATCGGTGTGCACATGGAAATCGGCCTCTGGTTTGGCGGCATGACCCTGTTCTATCTCTTCATCCCGCAACAGGTTGAACTGGACTGGGACTGGCAACGGCTAATATTCGCGTCAGCCTCGGACGTGCTTTGGCTTGAGCACCTGAGCAATGCCTTCTATGCCCTGGTCCTGGTGTTCTGGGAACCCATCTACGTCGCCTGTGGCTTCAGCCTGTACCTCAACCGCCGCACAGTGCTGGAGGCCTGGGACCTGGAACTGGTATTCCGTCGGCTGCGCCAGCGCCTGAGCAATGTCGCACCGCTGCTGTTGCTGGTGGTTGGCCTGGCGTTGCTACACATCAGCCCACCGACCATGGCAGATGAAACCACAGCCCATAAGCCACTTAGCACCCAGGCCGCCAGCCAATCCATCCAGGCGTTGCTGGAAAAGCCACCTTTCAAGAACCCGGAAACCGTCACACGCTATCGGTTTGGCGAAGAAAAAGCGCCGGTTAAAAACAAGGCCACGGGCGACGGCAAATTACCTGGCTGGCTCCAGGCACTGCTCGACAACCTTAACAGCGACACCTTCAAATACGTCGCCAAAACTTTGGAAATACTGCTCTGGAGCCTTGTGATTGGCGGCCTGGCCCTGGTGTGCTGGCGTTACCGTGAATGGTTGCGCACGTTCGTCAGCCGCCTTGGGCCTACTCGCACGGCCGCTCCCTCGCCCGTTCCCGCTCAGTTGTTCGGGCTGGAACTGGGCACCGAGACATTGCCCGAAGACATCGCCAGCACCGCCGAACAACTATGGCCCACCCATCCACGGGAAGCCCTAGGCCTGCTGTATCGCGGGTTGCTCAGCCGGCTGTTGCACGAGTTCGACCTGCCACTGACAAGCGCCGATACCGAGGGGCAGGTACTGGAGCGTGTTCATCATTTGCAACAACCGCAGTTACTGGCGTTCAGCGACGAACTGACACGCCACTGGCAAAACCTGGCCTATGGTCACCGTCTGCCGCCTTCTTCAGCCCAACAAAAACTGTGCAGCGACTGGCGTGCTCTTTTCAGTGACGGAGCGGGCCAATGAATCGCGCGCTATTGTGGACAGCGCTGTTGTTGGCGTGCCTGGTGGGTGCGGGCGGCTTATATGCCTGGCACAAGGCAATTCCCTACGAGGAAGTGGTTGACCGGGGCCCGTCGCCAGAGGCTCGCGCCAATCCCTATCTGGCCGCCGAGCACTTTCTACGCCAGCACGGCTTGGTCGTGGCACACGCCAAGGGCCTTGAACGACTCGCCGAACTGCCCGCCAAAGGCCATAGCCTGTTGTTGCTGGGAGAGCGCAGCAACATGACCCCACGCCAGGTCGACCAACTGCTGGGCTGGGCAAAAGCCGGTGGCCACCTGCTCTTGGTCGCCGAGGCATTATGGGATGAAGAAGCCGGCACAAGCGGTGACCTGCTGCTTGATCGCCTCACTATCCGCCAAACCTTGAGCGACACCTTCGACGAACCCGTGCCACCGCGTAAAAAAACCAAACCGGATCTGACCAAGCTCTATGTCGACAACGAAACCGCACCGGCGTACTTTAGTTTTGACACTTACTTCAACCTCACCGACCCCAAGCACCTGGCGCAGTTTTCCGCCAACAGCGCCCAGTCCAGCCACCTGATGCAACTCGACCTGGGGCAAGGTCGCGTCACGGTGATCACCGACAGCGACCTATGGAAAACCACAGATATCGGCAACCATGATAACGCCTGGTTGCTGTGGTACCTGAACCAGGGCACTGACGTCACCCTGCTGTTCAACAGCGACACAGACGATCTGTTTACTCTGTTGCTCCGTTATTTCCCCCAGGCCCTCGTCGCCCTGGTTGCGCTGCTTGCTTTGGGGCTGTGGCAGGCAGGCATGCGCCAGGGCCCGATCCAGACACCGGCGCCCAAGGCACGTCGCCAGCTGCAGGAACACTTGCAGGCCAGCGCGGACTTCCTATTGCGCCGCAGCGGCCAGGGCACGTTGTTGCAAGCCTTGCGACACGACATCCTGCGCGCAGCCCGGCGACGCCATCCAGGGTTCGAACACCTCGATGCGTCAGAGCAACGCCAAGTGCTGGAACACCTTACGCGACAACCCCCTCACATCATCAGCCAGGCGCTTGAGCCCGTTGCGCTGAAGCGGCTTTCCAGCGCCGACTTCAGCCGTCAGGTGGCGCACCTGCAAACCCTCAGGAATGCCTTATGAGCGACTCTCCACTGGCCACCGCCCTGACCGCCGAAAACCTTCAGCAGGCCAGCCAGCAGGCCCAGGCGCTGCGCGTGGAATTGCGCAAGGCCGTGATTGGCCAGGACCCGGTGATTGACGACGTGCTCACCGCCCTGATCGCAGGCGGCCACGTCCTGCTTGAAGGCGTGCCTGGCCTGGGCAAGACCTTGCTGGTACGGGCCCTGGCCCGCTGCTTTGGCGGTGATTTCGCCCGCATCCAGTTCACCCCGGACCTAATGCCCAGCGATGTCACCGGCCACGCCGTTTACGACCTGCAGACCGAACAGTTCAAACTGCGCAAGGGGCCGTTGTTCACCCACCTGTTGCTGGCCGACGAGATCAACCGTGCACCCGCCAAGACCCAGGCAGCGCTGCTGGAGGCCATGCAGGAACGCCAAGTGACCCTGGAGGGCGAGGCGTTGCCCATCGGCCAGCCCTTCATGGTCCTGGCGACCCAGAACCCTATCGAACAGGAAGGCACCTACCCACTGCCCGAGGCCGAACTGGACCGCTTCATGCTCAAGGTGCGAATGGACTACCCGGATGCTCTACAAGAGCTGGATATGGTCCGCGAAGTGACGCGCTCGTCCAAGGCCGACATGCTGGAGGTACAGCCGTTGCGTACTGTGCTGCAAGCCGAGGACGTAGTAACGATGCAGCAAATTGCCAGTGACCTGCCACTGGATGAACAGGTGCTCGACTATGCCGTGCGCCTGGCCCGTGCCACGCGCAGTTGGCCGGGGCTGGCCATCGGTGCCGGCCCCAGGGCCTCCATCGCTCTGGTACGCGGTGCCCGTGCCCGTGCGCTGTTGCGCGGTGGCGAATTCGTCACCCCCGATGACATCAAGGGCTGCGCCCTGGCGGTACTGCGTCACCGGGTACGCATCGCACCAGAGCTGGACATCGACGGCTTGGAGGTCGACCAGGTGCTCCAGCAGTTACTCGACCAGATTGCGGCACCAAGGCAATGACGCGGCCATGAAACCGACTCGTCTGCTGCTGACCTGGCTGGGCGTTCTGCTCGGCTTGAACATCTTGTTGGGCGCTTCGGCAGCGTTGCAGTTCAAAGTGCCCGCCACCTTGCATTCGGTAGCCTGGGGCCTGCTGCTGGCCCTGTTGCTGCTGGCGATGCTGGATGCCGCACGCTTGCGCCGCCGCCCCTCGGTCCGCGTATACAGGACACTGCCCGGCAGCCTGGCGCTGGGGCGCTGGGAAGAAATACGCCTGTGCCTGGAGCACGACTACCCGCAACCTCTGACCGTGCAGGTGTTCGATCACGTGCCCGATGGCCTGGCTGTGGAGAACCTGCCTCAATCCATTCAACTACGCCCCGGTGAACGCGCTGAGCTGGGCTATCGCGTACGCCCCTTGCGGCGCGGGCACTTCCATTTCAGTCGCTGCGAACTGCTGCTGCCCAGCCCATTGGGGCTGTGGTCGGCACGACGCTGGGTCGAGACTCACGATGCCACTCGTGTTTACCCGGATTTCGCACGTTTATACGGGGCGCAGTTACGGGGTGTGGATAACTGGCTCAGCCAACTGGGCGTGCGCCAACATCAGCGGCGAGGATTAGGCCTGGAGTTTCATCAACTGCGCGAGTTTCGTGAAGGTGACAGCCTGCGCCAGATCGACTGGAAAGCCACCGCCCGCCAACGAACGCCCATTGCCCGGGAATACCAGGACGAACGCGACCAGCAAATCGTGTTCATGCTCGATTGCGGCCAGCACATGCGCAGCCAGGATGATGAACTGTCCCATTTTGACCACGCGCTCAATGCCTGCCTGCTGCTGAGCTACGTTGCCTTGAGACAGGGCGATGCCGTAGGGCTGTGCACGTTTGCCAGCAACCAGCCGCGCTACCTGAAGCCGGTCAAGGGCAGTGGCCAATTGAACCTGTTGCTCAATGCGGTCTATGACCTGCAGACCACGCGAAAAACCGCCGACTACCAGGCGGCCGCCAGCCAGTTGTTGGCACGTCAAAAACGCCGGGCGCTGGTGATCATCGTCACCAACCTGCGGGATGAGGAGGATGAAGCGCTGATGGCTGCCGTCCAGCGTATCGGCAGGCATCACCGGGTACTGGTGGCCAGCCTGAGGGAAGAGGTCCTCGACCAGCTACGTCAGACGCCTGTGCAGACATTGCCCGAAGCCCTGGCTTACAGCGGCACGATCGATTACCTCAACACCCGCAACCAACGCCATGATCGTTTGAGTGCCCATGGGCTGTCGGTGCTCGATACCTTGCCATCGGCGCTGGGTGCCGGGCTGGTCACGCGCTATCTGGAGTGGAAAAAGGCCGGGGTATTCTGAGGATGACTGCGCAGGGGCATGGCCAGGAAACGGCCACGACCCCACGCATAATTCAGACAGAGGCCTGCAAAGGATAAAAGCTGAAGTACTGCAACAGCGCGTTGATCAGGTGCCGGTACTCTTCGGGCGCCTCAAGCACGCTGAACCCCGAGTCGTAATGCTGCGGGGTGACATCCTCGTGACTCCACAAGCAGGTTGCCGTGAGGTCAATTGCCTTGAACTCGCCTTGCGCCACCGGCACTTTCAAGCGCAGCTCGAAATCCACCTCGGTCATCATGGGTAATGAGCTGATCAGCATCAGACCGTTTTCAGACACATTTCCAAGATAGCCGATTGGCTTGTCAGTAATACGATTGAACACCTGCAGAAAATACGGCAGTTGATGCCGCTCGATCCGTCGTTCGGTAAACATGGTGAAGTCGCCATCCAATAGCCAGAAATCTGGCCGTGCCAGTGATTCGGAACAAGCAACCGCTCGCTCTCCCTGGATCTCGGTGTGACAACAGCTACCGCTTGTCACCAAACAGCTGCCGAATCCGGGCATTGCATCCGTTCGAATGGGTACTGCACAAACAGACATTCAAAGAATAGCGCAAGACTGGCGACAGGCCAGCCATGAAGCGACAAATACCCTTACAACGACGCAGGCCTTGGTTTTGCCAGGCCTGCAGCCGGCAGATGCCCCAGTTGCTGCAAGGTATCGAGCCGCGCACGGGCTCGGTAGGCGTACTCACTCGAGGGGTAGTGGCCAATGATGAACTGATAGGTCTGTGCGGCATCGACAAACAGTTTCTGGCGTTCCAGGCACTGCCCGCGCAACATCGAAACCTCCGGTTGCACGTAGCGGCGGGTACGGCTCTCGCGATCGACCTGGGACAACTCCAGGGTGACACGCTGGCAATCACCGACCCCATAGGCGCGGTAAGCGTTGTTCAAATGGTGGTCCATCGACCAGCGGGTACAGCCGACAACACTGACGGCCAGGGCAGCAACGAGCAAAATTCGCATGGGGTTCTCCTGTCTTGTGCAGTGTATCGACCCCTGGTCGAAAATCTTCAAGGCGTTTGCCCATTCAACCGCAGCCAAAACAAGCCAATCGTCGATAAGTAGTGCAAACGAACAATGACTACAACGAAAGAGCATAGTAGCCTTCCCCAGCGCTTGAACTCAGGAGTCCGTGCATGTCCGTCCGTCGTACCAAAATCGTCGCCACCCTTGGCCCGGCCAGTAACTCGCCGGAAGTCCTCGAACAGCTGATTCTGGCTGGTTTGGACGTCGCCCGTCTGAACTTCTCCCACGGCACCCCGGACGAGCACAAGGCTCGCGCCAAGCTGGTGCGTGACCTGGCCGCCAAGCATGGCCGCTTCGTTGCACTCTTGGGCGACCTGCAAGGCCCGAAAATCCGTATCGCCAAATTTACCAACAAGCGGATCGAGCTGAAGATCGGTGACAAATTCACCTTCTCCACCAGCCACCCGCTGACCGAAGGCACCCAGGACGTGGTGGGCATCGACTACCCGGACCTGGTCAAGGACTGCGGCGTCGGTGACGAGCTGCTGCTGGACGACGGCCGTGTGGTCATGCGCGTCGACACCGCCACGCCGACCGAACTCAATTGCACCGTGATCATCGGCGGCCCGCTGTCCGACCACAAAGGCATCAACCGTCGCGGTGGTGGCCTGACGGCGCCGGCCCTGACTGAAAAAGACAAGGCTGACATCAAGCTCGCCGCCGAAATGGAAGTGGACTACCTCGCCGTGTCCTTCCCGCGCGACGCCGCCGACATGGAATACGCCCGTAAGCTGCGCGACGAAGCCGGCGGTACCGCCTGGCTGGTAGCGAAGATCGAACGTGCTGAAGCCGTGGCCGACGATGAAACCCTCGACGGCCTGATCAAGGCTTCCGATGCCGTGATGGTTGCCCGTGGCGACCTGGGCGTGGAAATCGGTGACGCCGAGCTGATCGGTATCCAGAAGAAGATCATCCTGCACGCACGCCGTCATAACAAAGCGGTGATCGTTGCGACCCAGATGATGGAGTCGATGATCCAGAACCCGATGCCGACCCGTGCCGAAGTGTCCGACGTGGCCAACGCCGTGCTCGACTACACCGACGCCGTGATGCTCTCGGCTGAAAGTGCCGCCGGCCCGTACCCGCTGGAAGCCGTGCAGGCCATGGCGCGTATCTGCGTCGGTGCCGAAAAGCACCCGACCAGCAAGACCTCCAGCCACCGCATCGGCAAGGTTTTCGAAAGCTGTGACCAGAGCATCGCCCTGGCTGCCATGTACACCGCCAACCACTTCCCGGGTGTCAAGGCCATCATCGCCCTGACCGAAAGTGGCTACACGCCGTTGATCATGTCGCGCATCCGTTCCTCGGTGCCTATCTACGCGTTCACCCCACACCGCGAAGCCCAGGCCCGCGCGGCCATGTTCCGCGGCGTGTACACCATCCCGTTTGACCCGGCGTCGCTGGCACCGAACGAAGTCAGCCAGAAGGCGATCGACGAGTTGGTCAAACGCGGCGTCGTGGAGAAAGGCGACTGGGTCATCCTGACCAAGGGCGACAGCTACCACACCACCGGTGGCACCAATGGCATGAAGATCCTGCATGTGGGCGACCCGCAGGTCTGAGTGACAAGCTGAAAAACAAAAGCCCCGCCCTGTGAATGGCGGGGCTTTTTGCATTTCAATGCAGGTCAATGTGTTGAAAATTTCAGGACCTCATCGCAGGCAAGCCAGCTCCCACAATAGTCAGACAACTCGGTCTACTGTGGGAGCTGGCTTGCCTGCGATGGCGTCATCGGCTCCGGACGATAAGCTCCGATACCGACTTGACCAGGCTTTTCATAACGTAAAAGGGCGAGCCAGGAACACATCCGCCAGCAATTGATTACGCGGCAGTCCCGCCAGGAACAAGCGCTTGGAAAAGGCCTCGACGCTGGCAGGGTGCCCGCAAAGCAAGGCCAGGGTGTGCCGGGAAACCAGCCGCAGTTGCGCCAATGCCGGCTGCAACTGCGCCGCGGTCCATAGCTCCACGGTGAGGTGCCCATGTTGCGCGGCAAGCGCTGCCAGGGGTTCAGCCAGATAATGAGCCTCGGCCTCATGGGCCAGGTGAATCACGCGAATCTCGCCTTGATGATCCTGGCGCAGTGCCTCGCGCAACACGCCCCACAAGGGGCCCAGGCCAGTACCGGAGGCCAGCAGCCACAAGGGTCGTGATTGCCAGTCAGGATCATAGTGCAGCGCTCCACCCCGCAGTTCGCCCAGGCATACAGGATCACCGACCTTCAACTGTCGCGCGGCATCGCTGAAGGCACCGGGTTGACGGCAGTCGATATGGAACTCCAGATACGGCTCCTCCTGGGGCAAACTCGCCAGGGAATAAGGGCGTGCCACCTGCCCTGCCCACAGCACCAAATGCTGCCCGGCCCTGTACCGCAGGGCACGTTCTGGTTGCAGGCGCAGGCGCAGTACCGTCGAACTCAGCCAATCGGCGCCCACCACCTGGGCGGGCAAGCCATCGCGCTGGGGATCAAACGCGTCGACCTTCAGGTCCGCAATGACCCGGCACTGGCACGCCAGGCGCCAACCTTGCTGGCGCTGCGTCGGGCTCAGGGCTTCGGGCTGCTGGTCGTCAACCTCACCCTCGCAACGCACCAGGCACGCATGGCAACTGCCGGCCCGGCAACTGAAGGGCACGGCCACACCGGCCTGATTCAAGGCATCCAGCAGGTTGCTGCCGGGGGTGACCGACCAGTGGCGTTCGCCGACATACAGTTCAGGCATATAAAGACTCGATCATAAGGAGCGCGCACAGGGAATCATGCCTGCGACAGTTTGACCATAGTCGGGTGTATCGGCCACCGTGCCGGGTTATACTGCCGCGCCTTTTTAGCGTCGCGCCTGCACCATTCTGGCGTGCCTTGGAAAGATGGCTTCAGCCGACCGATGCAACACTGAGGCCATCTTTATTGAATGTTCCCTTATAGAGGAGCGCGACTCATGACCGTGATCAAGCAAGACGACCTGATTCAGAGCGTTGCCGACGCCCTGCAATTCATTTCCTACTACCACCCCGTTGATTTCATCCAGGCCATGCACGAAGCCTACCTGCGCGAAGAATCGCCGGCAGCCCGTGACTCCATCGCCCAGATCCTGATCAACTCGCGCATGTGTGCCACCGGCCATCGCCCGATCTGCCAGGACACCGGTATTGTCACCGTGTTCGTGCGCGTGGGTATGGACGTGCGCTGGGACGGCGCAACCATGGGCCTGGACGACATGATCAACGAAGGCGTGCGTCGCGCCTACAACCTGCCAGAAAACGTCCTGCGCGCCTCGATCCTCGCCGACCCGGCCGGCGCCCGCAAGAACACCAAGGACAACACCCCTGCGGTCATCCACTATTCCATCGTCCCGGGTAACACCGTGGAAGTGGACGTGGCGGCCAAGGGTGGCGGCTCCGAGAACAAGTCGAAAATGGCCATGCTCAACCCGTCCGACTCGATCGTCGACTGGGTGCTCAAGACTGTTCCGACCATGGGCGCCGGCTGGTGCCCACCGGGCATGCTCGGCATTGGCATCGGCGGTACCGCCGAGAAAGCCGCGGTAATGGCCAAGGAAGTGTTGATGGAGTCCATCGACATCCACGAGCTGAAAAAGCGCGGCCCGCAAAACCGTATCGAAGAAATGCGCCTGGAGCTGTTCGAGAAGGTCAACCAACTGGGCATCGGCGCCCAGGGCCTGGGTGGCCTGACCACCGTGCTCGACGTGAAGATCATGGACTACCCGACCCACGCCGCGTCCCTGCCGGTGTGCATGATCCCCAACTGCGCCGCCACCCGTCACGCGCACTTCGTGCTCGACGGCTCGGGCCCGGCGTCACTGGAAGCGCCACCGTTGGATGCCTACCCGGAAATCGTCTGGGAAGCCGGCCCATCGGCTCGCCGCGTCAACCTCGACACCCTGACCCCGGAAGAAGTGCAGAGCTGGAAGCCGGGCGAAACCGTCCTGCTCAACGGCAAGATGCTTACCGGTCGCGATGCGGCGCACAAGCGCATGGTCGAGATGCTGAACAAGGGCGAAACCTTGCCGGTGGACCTCAAGGGCCGCTTTATCTACTACGTCGGCCCGGTTGATCCGGTGCGCGAAGAAGTGGTTGGCCCAGCGGGCCCGACCACTGCGACGCGGATGGACAAGTTCACCCGCCAGATCCTGGAGCAAACCGGCCTGTTGGGCATGATCGGCAAGTCCGAGCGCGGCCCGACCGCTATCGAAGCGATCAAGGACCACAAGGCCGTGTACCTGATGGCCGTGGGCGGCGCCGCTTACCTGGTGGCCCAAGCCATCAAGAAGTCGCGCGTGGTTGCCTTCGCCGAACTGGGTATGGAAGCCATCTACGAGTTCGACGTCAAAGACATGCCGGTCACCGTTGCAGTAGACAGCAAAGGTGAATCCGTCCACATCACCGGTCCTGCCATCTGGCAGAAAAAGATCAGTGACAGCCTGGCGGTAGAAGTGCAGTAAGCACCTCATCCAAAAGAATAAAGGCGACTGCGGCCCCACGGCCCAGTCGCCTTTTTTATGCCTGGAGCAAGGGACTGCTCCTGATCTTGCTCTTGATCTGCTTTTGATCTTGATCTCAGGCGCCCCGTTAAACCACGCTGGCCGAACGCAGGCTTGAATTCGTGGGTAACCCGGCAGGACGCCGGGTTAGCCGCCCCGCGCCATGGATGGCGCGTGGCGGCGGCCCACGGATTCAAGCCTGCGTTCGGGCACACCGAGCCTAGGCGAGGTGCCGAGTGGTGGGGCAAGAGCGTTTTGCTTACTTTGGCCTGGGCCGGCATCCCGGCTTTTGCAAAGTGAGCCGCCGTCAGGGCGGAACCCTAAGTGGCCGTTACCTAACTAACGGATATGTACTCAATCTGATCCCACATCCCGGTCGGCTGTCAGGCCGCCTTCGCGAGCAAGCCCGCTCCCACATTGCGATCGTGGGGTGTCAGGTAGATAGCCGTCGGCTGGCAAGCCGTCATCGCAGGCAAGCCAGCTCCCACAGTTGGATCGTGGGGTGTCAGGTAGATAGATGTCGGCTGTCAGGCCGTCATCGCAGGCAAGCCAGCTCCCCCACAAGCTCCTTGGTCACAAGATATGAGCTGCCCATGCTATGGTGCTCGCCCCTTACCGTGCCTGTTCATCATCGTATGATCGTGATCCCTCGCCCCCTGCGCCTGACCTTCTATTCTCTGTTGATCATCGCCGGTGCGGTGCTGGCTGCTGCCTTGGCCACGCGCCATGCCGAACGCCAGGCCTTGGTGGACGACGCCGCCCGTGCCAATCAGCAGCTCGCGCTGTATGCCAACTCGCTGCACACCCTGATCGAACGCTACCGTGCCCTGCCCGCCGTGCTGGCGCTGGATTCGGAGATGATCAGCGCCTTGAAGGGCCCGCTGGACGCCACCACGCAAGACCGGCTCAACCGCAAGCTGGAGCGCATCAACGGCGCTGCGCAGTCTTCGACCCTGGAACTGATGGACCGCACCGGCCTGGCCGTGGCCGCCAGCAACTGGAACCTGCCCAGCAGTTATGTCGGCCACAACTACGCGTTCAGGCCGTATTTCAGCCAGACCTTGAGCCACGGCACCGGGCGCTTTTATGCAGTAGGCGTGACCACGGGTATTCCGGGCTACTTTCTTTCCAGTGCGGTCGTGGATGAGCACGAGCAGTTCCTCGGCGCCATGGTGGTCAAGCTGGAGTTCCCCGAGCTGGAGCGCGAGTGGGCCCAGGGCAATGACCTGCTGTTGGTCAGCGATGCGCGGGGCATCGTGTTTATCGCCAACCAGCCGGGCTGGCGTTATCGCAACCTGCGGCCGTTGTCCGAAAATGACCTGGCTGAACTCAAGGCCACCCGCCAATACGACAAGAAGCAACTGCAGCCGCTGGACACCCAGCCCCTGCAACGCTTTGACGAAAACAGCCACTTGATTCGCGTCGGCGGCCCCGACGGCAACGCCAATTACATCTGGGAGTCGCTGCCGCTCAAGCGCGAAGGTTGGACCCTGCACCTGTTGCGCAAACCCCAGTTTGCCTTTGAAGACCAACGTAACGCGGGCCTTGCCGCTGCGGGTTCGTGGCTGGCATTGGTGTTCTTGGTGCTGTTCCTCAGCCAGCGCTGGCGCCTGGCCCGCTTGCGCCAGCGCAGCCGTGAAGAACTGGAGCAATTGGTCGAAGAACGCACCCAGGCGCTGCGCACCGCCCAGGATGGCCTGGTGCAGTCGGCCAAGCTGGCGGCATTGGGGCAAATGTCGGCCGCCCTCGCCCATGAAATCAACCAGCCGCTGACCGCCCAGCGCATGCAACTGGCGACGCTGCGGCTGCTGCTCGACCATGGTCGCGTGGACGATGCCTACAAGGCGCTCACGCCATTGGATGACATGCTCACGCGCATGGCCGCGCTCACCGGCCACCTCAAGACATTCGCGCGCAAGAGCCCCAGTGGCCTGCGCGAAAAGCTGGACCTGGCGACGGTGGTTGACCAATCCTTGCACCTGCTCGACGCGCGCCTGCGTGACGAAGCCATCGGTGTGGTGCTGGACCTCACCCGCCCGGCCTGGGTACGTGGCGACGCGATCCGCCTGGAACAGGTGCTGATCAATCTGTTGCGCAACGCCCTCGACGCCATGGCCGACAAACCGCGCAAGCGCCTGGAAATCCGCCTGCACGCCGATCAGCAGCTGTGGCAGTTGAGCGTCTGCGACAGCGGCGGCGGGATTGCCGAAGAACATTTGAGCAGCGTGTTCGACCCGTTTTTCACCACCAAACCGGTGGGCGACGGGCTCGGTTTGGGACTCGCGGTGTCCTACGCTATCGTGCATGAACTGGGCGGACGCCTGAGTGCCGCCAACCGTGGCGATGGCGCGACTTTCACCTTGACCCTGCCTATCGCCCTGGAGACGCCAGACCTATGTTGAACGCGGTGATTGTGGTCGATGACGAAGCCAGTATTCGCACGGCCGTCGAGCAATGGCTGAGCCTGTCGGGGTTTGACGTGCAGCTGTTCAGCCGCGCCGAAGAGTGCCTGGCGCAACTGCCCAAGGACTTTGCCGGGGTGATTCTGAGCGACGTGCGCATGCCAGGGCTCAGCGGCCTTGAACTGTTGGCCGAGGTGCAGCGCCGCGATGCCGATTTGCCGGTGATTTTGCTCACCGGCCATGGCGACGTGCCAATGGCCGTCGAAGCCATGCGCGACGGCGCCTACGACTTCCTGGAAAAACCCTTCAGCCCCGACGCCTTGCTCAACAGCCTGCGCCGGGCGTTGGACAAGCGTGGCCTGATCCTGGAAAACCGCCGCCTGCATCAACAGGCCGATCATCGCGCGCAGTTGGAGTCCAGCCTGCTGGGTGTGTCCAAGGGCCTTCAAAGCTTGCGCCGCCAAGTGCTGGACCTGGCGAGTTTGCCGGTCAATGTGCTGATTCGCGGTGAAACCGGCAGCGGCAAGGAGTTGGTCGCCCGCTGCCTGCACGACTTCGGCCCACGCGCAAAGAAGCCGTTCGTGGCCCTCAATTGCGCGGCAATCCCCGAGCAGTTGTTCGAAGCCGAACTCTTCGGACATGAAAGCGGCGCCTTCACCGGCGCCCACGGCAAACGCATCGGCAAACTGGAATATGCCCACGGCGGCACCTTGTTCCTGGATGAAATCGAAAGCATGCCCCTGGCCCAGCAAGTGAAATTGCTGCGCGTATTGCAGGAACAGAAGCTGGAGCGGCTGGGCTCCAACCAGAGTATCCAAGTGGACCTGCGCATCATCGCTGCCACCAAGCCCGACCTGCTGGAAGAAGCCCGTGCCGGGCGCTTTCGCGAAGACCTGGCCTATCGGCTCAACGTCGCGCAACTGCGCCTGCCGCCATTGCGTGAACGTCGCGAAGATATTCCGCTGCTGTACGAGCATTTTGCGCAAAGCGCCGCCGAGCGTCTGGGCCGCCAGGTCGAGCCCTTGAGTGGGCCACAGTTGGGGCGCCTGCTCAGCCATGACTGGCCGGGCAATGTGCGCGAACTGGCCAACGTCGCCGAGCGCCAGGTGTTGGGGCTGGACGAGCCGGAACCGCAAGGGATCGAGGCCGGGCAGTCGTTAGCAGCGCAGCAAGAAGCGTTCGAGGCACACTGCCTGAAGGCCGCGTTGACGCGTCACAAGGGCGATATCAAGGCGGTGCTGGCCGAGTTACAACTGCCGCGCCGTACCTTCAATGAGAAGATGCAGAGGCATGGGTTGGTAAGGGAGATGTTTGTGTAGCGATATTTGGATCACCATCGCGGGCAAGCCCGCTCCCACATTTTGGTCTGTGAACACAGCAGGTGTGGGAGCTGGCTTGCCTGCGATGGCGTCGGCAGCCATAAGCGGATTTCCGCTCATCACCCAAAAACCATCAGCGACTTTCCGCTCAATAAAATCCCGCAACCCTTCTATTGCGGGCCTTCCTCTACCTGGCACAGCTCCTGCTATAGCCCCAACAGGCTGCGCACGCGCCGCTCCATAAAAACAACTAGATGAAGGATCCTTCAATGGATAACTCCAACACCGTGCCTCTGGGATCGACGGCCGCAAAAGCGCAGGAGCGCACCACCTCCAGCCGCATCAAGTCGATCTTCAGCGGATCGGTCGGCAACATGGTCGAATGGTACGACTGGTACGTCTACGCCGCCTTCTCGCTGTACTTCGCCAAAGCCTTCTTCCCCAAAGGCGACACCACTGCCCAACTGCTCAACACCGCCGCGATCTTCGCCGTGGGCTTCCTGATGCGCCCGATCGGTGGCTGGCTGATGGGCCTCTACGCCGACAAAGTCGGGCGTAAAAAAGCCTTGATGGCCTCGGTGTACCTGATGTGCTTCGGCTCGCTGCTGATTGCCCTGAGCCCAGGCTATGAAATCATTGGTATCGGTGCGCCGATCCTGCTGGTGTTTGCCCGCCTGCTGCAGGGCCTGTCGGTCGGCGGCGAATACGGCACCTCTGCCACTTACCTGAGTGAGATGGCCACCAAGGAACGTCGCGGGTTCTACTCAAGCTTCCAGTACGTGACCCTGATCTCCGGCCAGCTCATCGCGCTGGCGGTGCTGATCGTGCTGCAACAGGTGCTCACCACCGAGCAGTTGTATGCCTGGGGCTGGCGTATCCCGTTCGCCATCGGCGCCCTGTGCGCAGTGGTCGCGCTGTACCTGCGTCGCGGCATGGAAGAAACCGAGTCGTTCACCAAGAAAGAAAAAGCCAAGGAAAGCGCAATGCGCACCTTGATGCGTCACCCCAAGGAACTGATGACCGTGGTCGGCCTGACCATGGGCGGCACCCTGGCGTTCTACACCTACACCACCTACATGCAGAAATACCTGGTGAACACGGTCGGCATGAGCATCTCCGACTCCACCACCATCTCGGCGGCGACGCTGTTTCTGTTCATGTGCCTGCAACCGATCATCGGCGGGCTGTCGGATAAAATCGGCCGCCGCCCGATCCTGATCGCCTTCGGCGTGCTTGGCACCCTGTTCACCGTGCCGATCCTCACCACCCTGCACACCATCCAGAGCTGGTGGGGCGCGTTCTTCCTGATCATGGCGGCGCTGATCATCGTCAGCGGCTACACCTCGATCAACGCCGTGGTGAAGGCCGAGCTGTTCCCGACCGAAATCCGCGCACTGGGCGTGGGCCTGCCGTATGCCCTGACCGTGTCGATCTTCGGCGGTACCGCTGAATACATCGCGCTGTGGTTCAAGAGCATCGGTATGGAAACGGGCTACTACTGGTACGTGACCGCGTGTATCGCCGTGTCGTTGATGGTCTACGTGACCATGAAAGACACGCGTAAACACTCACGCATCACCACCGACTAAAAAACGTGGGAGCGGGCTTGCTGTGGCGAGCAAGCTTGCTTGCGCTGGGGTGCGAAGCGCCCCCAAAAAGCTGGCTCCAGCTACGCTGTCGAACGGGAGCAAGCTCCCTCGCCACAGCAAGCCCGCTCCCTCATTTAGCGTTAGGACAACTCTGCGGCCTCATTGCGCCCATAGCGCCGCTGCGCATACGACGCGCCAGCAATCATCACCACCAGCACCGCAGCCAATACCGCGGATGAACCGATGGTGCCGAAATCCAAGCCGCCTTTTTCATGGGGTTTGGTCAGAAAATCCCCCAAGGTCGCGCCAAACGGCCGTGTCAGTACAAACGCCACCCAGAACAACAATACCGACGAGATGCGGGTGAAGTACTTGAGTACCACCACCGCGGCGATGGTTGAGCCGATCAACAATGCGCCACCGGCGAAACCCAGCCCCGAATCGTCCGCGAGGAAATCGCCCAATGCGGTGCCCAAGGTGTTGGAGAACAGGATCGCCATCCAGTAAAACAGCTCCCCTCGGAAGGTCTGCACCTTGTTCACGTTCAGCGAGTCACCACTGAGGTGCCACAATGCAAAGATGATCATCAGGATCACGATCAGGATCATCGACCCGGTGGCGTAGCCCAGTCCCAGCGTGCGGTCCATGAAGTCGGACATCGTGGTACCCGCAGTACTGGTAGACAAAATCACGATCCAGTACAGCACCGGGTTGTAGGTTTTCGACCAGAGTTGCGTCACCAGGGTCACCAGGAACACGCTAATGAGGATCATGGAGCTGATGGCGTAGCCAACGTTCAAGGTCATCGACAGCAAGTCCCCGGCGGTTTCGCCCAAGGTAGTTGCGCAGATTTTCATGACCCAGAACGCCAGGGTGATCTGAGGAAGTTTATTCATGCAGTAGATAGCTCCAAGGCTCAGTCTTATAGGGGGTATTGACCTTGGGCGCAGACTGAAGGGGAAACTGTGAAAAATAGGTGGCAGATGTATGAAAAATCCATGGGCACGATGGAAATTCACCGCCATGAATTGCACTATGACCGCCTCCCAAACCGCGTAGCAGGAACCCCGGCCATGCCTGACGACATCCACTTTTACGAACCCGCCAACGGCCACGGCCTGCCCCATGACCCGTTCAATGCCATCGTCGGCCCACGCCCGATTGGCTGGATCTCCTCGCACGACCGCGAAGGCCGCCTGAACCTGGCGCCCTACAGTTTCTTCAACGCATTCAACTACATTCCGCCGATCATTGGGTTTTCCAGTGTCGGGCGTAAAGACAGCCTGAACAATATCGAACAGACCGGCGAATTCGTCTGGAACCTGGCCACCCGACCACTGGCCGAGCAGATGAACCAGAGCTGCGCGGCCGTATCGCCCGAGGTGAATGAATTCGAACTCTCCGGCTTGACGCCGGTGGCTTCGAAAATCGTTGGCGTACCACGGGTGGGCGAGAGCCCGGTGTCGTTCGAGTGCAAGGTGACGCAGATCATCCAGCTGCAACGTGCCGACCAACAGTTGGTGCCGAGCTGGCTGGTGCTGGGCGAGGTGGTTGCGGTGCACATCGCCAAATGGTTGCTCAAGGACGGGATCTACGACACCGCTGCCGCCGAGCCGATTTTACGCGGGGGTGGCCCGGCGGATTATTTCCAGCTGGGGCCAGAAGCGCTGTTCAAGATGTACCGCCCAGGCGCCACCAAACCCTGACTGCAATGCAATCAAAACTGTGGGAGCTGGCTTGCCTGCGATAGCGGTGGGTCAGTTAACCCAAGAGTGACTGATACACCGCTATCGCAGGCAAGCCAGCTCCCACATTGGTTAGGTGTGCTGCCTCAGCGTTCAGCAGTCGCCCAGGTCAGTTGGCCTTCTGCATCCACATCGACCAGATGCTCGAGTTGCAACGTCGCCGCATCATCGGCATCGGACGCTGTCTTGAACGTCTGCCCATCAAGGATCTTGTGAAACCTGGGTGCGCCCATGCCATCCAGTGCCTTGACGGCGACGGCGGCGCTGTAGCCACCTTCGCCCGGTACTACGGCGGAAACGGCTTCGTGGTGGGCAAATTGTTTACGTGCCATGTTGCAAGTCCTGGCCAATGGAAAGTCGGCCATTCTAACCGTTAACCGGCCAGTTGCAGGTACTCGCCGTAGGCCTGTGCCGCCGATGCGTCGGTGAAGGTCTGGAAGTCCATGCTGCGCACGACCATGTCGTTCAGAAGCTCAGTGAAGATCATCAGGGCCGGAGAGTTGAAGTAGGCGCTCATGGCCTGCTCGCTGCTCCAGAACCCGGATACCAGCCATACATCGGGGTCGACCTGGGAGTGCTGCAACGAGAATTGCAGGCAACCCTGGGCCTGGCGACCCGGTTCGATCAAACTGCTCAAGCGTGCACCGAGTTCGGTGCCGCACCCGCTACGGGCGCGGATAAAGGCCATATGGCTCGCGGGAATGGGGGTGGACATGTTCGACTCTCCCGTTGAGAAGTGATGCTCGGCAAGCACAATGAGGGCGTGTTGCCACAGGATCAAAGATAACGGCGCGGCGGTAAGCGCGGTTAGTCAATTCCTGCAGGCTTATTGCACAATCCTGCGAGAAGCGTAGGGAGGACGTTCGGTCTCAGAATTTATTCCAGGCCCAGGCCCCATGTTTCAGGCAGATGACAGGCTGCGTACTTGCCTGATTCACGCGATCTCGCAGGATCAGGCAAGGATGCTGCAGAATCGACGTAACACTTTTTGAAAAGCCGCCGCTAAGCTGAGCCCATCAAAGCCGCGTGTAGAGGACGCCCCATGCCGTCGCCCGAATCCAAGCCCGTTCCCCTCGATGCCGAGATGGAGAAACAACGCGCCGAGCTGGCCAGTATCGTGCACCGCCATACCTGGGAGGACGGCTCCTACGGCACGGCGATCACCTCGCTGTACCTGAACCGCCACAACGCGCCCCGGGATTTCATGCCGGTGCTGGTGGAACCCGCGCTGTGCATCCTAGCCAGTGGCAGTAAGGAAGTGCGCCTGGCCGACGAGATCTTTGCCTACGACCCGCTCAACTACCTGGTGTTCTCGGTGGCGATGCCGGTGGCCGGCCGCATTATTGACGCCACCGCCGAGGACCCGAACCTCTCGGTGCGTATCAATATCGACCCGGCGCAGCTCACCGCGCTGATCGCAGAGGCCGGGCCGATGGGCGTGCCCTCGCGCCCGACCTCACGAGGCATGTACGTCGACCGCATCGATCACGCACTGCTCGACGCGGTGCTGCGCCTGACCCGCTTGCTGGACACGCCTAAAGACATCGCGATGCTCGCGCCCTTGATCAACCGTGAAATTCTCTACCGCTTGCTGCGTGGCCCGCAGGGTTATCGCCTGTATGAAATCGCTGTGGCTAACAGCCAGAGCCATCGGGTGAGCCAGGCGATCACCTGGCTGAACGGCAACTATGAACAGCCGCTGCGTATCGACGACCTAGCCAAGGAAGTGAACCTGAGCGTCTCGACCTTGCACCATCGCTTCAAAGCGATCACGGCCATGAGCCCGCTGCAATACCAGAAGCAACTGCGCTTGCAGGAAGCCCGGCGGCTGATGATTGCCGAAGGGCTGGAGGCCTCGGCGGCGGGCTATCGGGTGGGGTATGAAAGCCCGTCCCAGTTCAGCCGGGAGTACAGCCGGTTGTTCGGTGCGCCGCCGCTGCGCGACCTGGCCCGGTTGCGCCAGAGCATCTGATGTACGCAGAGCAACATGTGGGAGCTGGCTTGCCTGCAATGGCGGTGTGTCAGTCACTAATGAGTCAACTGAACCACCGCTATCGCAGGCAAGCCAGCTCCCACATTTGATCTCAGGTGTTTGTTAGTCCAAGGTTCTTGGTAGTTGCAGGGTGACGCGCAGGCCGCCTTCGCGCAGGTTCTGCAAACTCACTTCGCCACCATGGCTATGGGCAATATTGCGCGCAATGCCCAACCCCAGTCCGTAACCCTGCTGCTGGCCGGCCAGTCGAAAGTGCGGTTCAAATACCTGTTCCAGCCGCTGCTGCGGCACACCAGGCCCCTCGTCATCCACATGCAGAATGAACTGCGCGCCATCGTCCTCGATATGCAAATGCGCGTTCTGCCCGTACTTCAGCGCGTTGTCGATCAGGTTGCCGATGCAACGCTTGAGCGCCAGCGGCTTGCCTGGGTAGGCTGACAGCGCCGCGCCATCGAGGGTCACTCGGCCATTGCCATGGGGGGCCAGGTATGGCTCCACCAGGCATTCGAGGACGTGGTTGAGGTCCACCGGCTGGATGTTTTCGTGGATGTCGGTGTCTTTCACGCATTGCAACGCGCCCTTGACCAGCAATTCCAGTTCATCCAGGTCACGGCCGAATTTGTTTTGCAGGTTCTCGTCCTCCAGCAATTCCACGCGCAGGCGCAGGCGGGTGATGGGTGTGCGCAGGTCATGGGAAATCGCGCTGAACAACTGGCTGCGCTCGGTCAGGTAACGGCTGATGCGTTCACGCATGGCATTGAACGCACGGCCCACTTCCACCACTTCACTGCCGCCGCCTTCAGCCACCGGCTCCACATCGGCGCCCAGGGACATGTCCCGCGCCGCTCGCGCCAGGCGCTTGAGCGGTCGGCTTTGCCAGTGCACCAGCAGGCCGATGAACAGCAGCAGAAAACCGCTGGTGAGCACGATGAACCACACCTGCTGGGACGGCAGGCCTTGCTCTTCCAGGCTGGTGTAGGGCTCGGGCAATAGCGAGGCGATGTACAGCCATTCACCGGGTGCCAGTTGGATCTGGGTGACCAGCACCGGCGGGTTCACCGGCTCCAGGGTCAACGCGTAATGGGCCCAGGAGCGTGGCAGTTCGTCGAGCTTCAGGCCGGCATTGAAGATGCGCAGGTCTTCGGCGCTGACGAACTCCACCGAGATATGCACGTCGGCACCCAGGGTCTGGCGCAGCACTTCATCCACTGCCACCAGCACCGCCTGCTTGCGTGGGGTTTCGGGCAATAGCTGCATGTCCAGCGGGCGATCATTGAGGGTCACCACAAAACGCGTGCCGCCCATGCTGCGCAATTGGTCCAGCACCAACGGGCGATAGGCCACCGGCAGCGACCGGAAGTAACTCACGCTGGCAGTCATTGAATGCGCTAGGCTGCGGGCGCTGGTGACCAAGCCCTCAAGCTGGGTGGCGCGCAATTGCGACACCCAGATCACGCTGGACAGCGCCTGGGCGAACAGCACCGCCAGCAAGGTCAACAGTAACATGCGCCCCAGCAGCGAGCGGGGTACCGGGAAGCGGCGGCGACGTTCGTTCAGCGCTTCAGTGGGCATTGCCGGCAACCACGCTGGCTGCCAGTTGATAGCCGCTGCCGCGCACGGTGCGGATCAGCCGCGGAGGTTTCTCGGTGTCGCGCAGACGCTGGCGCAAGCGGCTGACGGCCATGTCGACGATGCGGTCCAAGGGCATGAGGTCGCGGCCACGGGTGGCGTTGCCGATGGTGTCGCGGTCGAGGATCTGTTGCGGGTGGTCGAGAAACAACTTGAGCAAGGCGAAGTCGGCACCGGAGAGGATCACCTCTTCACCATCCACATGAAACAAGCGGTGGCTGATCATATCCAGGCGCCATTCATCGAACCCCCACACATCACCGCCGCTGCTGCGCTCCTGGCCGAATTGGCAGCGGCGCAGCAGTGCCTTGATACGCGCCTGCAACTCGCGGGGGCTGAATGGTTTGCCGATATAGTCATCGGCGCCCAGCTCCAGGCCGATCACGCGGTCGGCTTCGTCGGAACTGGCGGTGAGCATGATGATCGGCACCTGCGCCTGGCGCGGGTGCTGGCGAATCCAGCGGCACAGGCTGAAGCCGTCTTCGTCTGGCAACATGACATCGAGGATGACCAGGTCGCACGGCGCCTCGTTCATTGCCTGGCGGAACCCCGCACCGTCGGACACGCCACGGACCTGGAAGCCGGCGCGACTGAGGTAGGTTTGCAGCAATTCGCGGATTTCCTGGTCGTCGTCGACGAGGAGAATGGATTTACTGATTACGCTCACGGGGGCCTCCTTGTTGTTATGGCCTGGCTTAAATCATCGGGTGCGCTTTAGGCCGTCATCGCAGGCAAGCCAGCTCCCACACTTGGAATGCATTCCGGACTGTGGGAGCTGGCTTGCCTGCGATGGCGCCATTATGACCTATGCAAAAGCTTGCTCAAGCGCCACACCCGCCCCAGTCAGCCCGGAATACGGCGCCGTCACCAACCACACTGGAATACCTTTGAAGTAGTCGCTCATGCAGCCTTTATCCGCGAAGCTTTTAGCGAAACCACTGGCGATAAAGAAGTCGGCAAACCTCGGTATCACCCCACCCACGATGTACACGCCACCGCGTCCACCGGTGGTCAAGACGTTATTGCCCGCCACCCGGCCCAGCCAGATGCTGAACTGGTCCAATACTTCCATCGCCACCGGATCGCCGGCCAGGCCCGCCGCCGTGATGGCTTCGGGGGTGTCGAGCACCGGCTCATGCCCATCCACCGCACAAATCGCCCGGTACAGCCGTGGCAGGCCGCCACCGCTTAACGCGGTTTCGGCGCTGACATGCCCGATCTCGCTGTAGATGTGTTGCCACAGCTGGGTTTCCCGTGGGCTGCTCAGGGGCAGGTCGACATGCCCACCCTCCCCCGGCAATGCTGCCCAACGGCCTGCGCCGAGGTCCAGCAAGGTGCCGACACCAAGACCCGTACCTGGGCCGATCACCACGGCCGGGCGCAAGGGCTCCGGCGTGCCTTCGCAGACCACGCGGAATTCGTCGGGCTTGAGCCGGGTCATGCCCAGGGCCATGGCCGAGAAGTCGTTGACCAGCAACAGTTCATCCACCTGCAGGGCCTGGCAAAACGCGGTTTTGCTCAGGCGCCAGTGGTTGTTGGTGAACTTGAATTCATCGCCGCTCACCGGCCCGGCCACCGACAGGCACACCGCACCGATGTCCCCGATTTCCAGGCCTTCCTCTTTGAGATAGACCTTGATCGCCTCTTCAGGGCTGCCGTGATCCGCCGTGGCATGCACGCGGATCGAATGCAGTTCCTGATCCCGCCATAACGCAAAACGGGCGTTAGTCCCCCCGATGTCACCGACCAGCGCAAGCTTCACTTAAGCGTCTCCAAGGCAGAGGTAAAGGCGCTGGCGCCCTGCTCTGCGGAGCTTGCGGCCAAGCGCATGAATGCAAACAGCTCGCGACCGGCTCCCACGTTATTGCCCAACAGGCCCGTGGCAGGCGTGCGCGCTGCAAATACTTCGGCGTCCACCTTAAGCTCCAGGGTGCCGGTAACGCCATCCACACGGATGATATCGCCATCCTGGACCCGCGCCAGCGGCCCGCCGCTCTGGGCTTCGGGGTTGACGTGGATCGCGGCAGGGATCTTACCCGACGCGCCGGACATGCGCCCGTCTGTTACCAACGCCACTTTGAAACCACGGTCCTGCAACACGCCCAGGAACGGGGTCATCTTGTGCAGTTCCGGCATGCCGTTGGAGCGCGGCCCCTGGAAGCGCATCACGGCGACGAAGTCTTTTTCCAACAAGCCGGCCTTGAAGGCATCGGCCAGGTCCTGCTGGTCCTGGAACACCACCGCGGGCGCTTCGACAACCTGATGCTCCGGCGCTACCGCCGAAACCTTCATCACGCCACGGCCAAGGTTGCCTTCCATCACGCGCAAGCCGCCTTCCGGCGAGAACGCACGGGCCACCGGGCGCAGGATGGTTTCGTCGAGGCTTTCGATCGGGCCGTCGCGCCAGACCAGCTCGCCATCCACCAGGAAAGGTTCCTGGATATAGCGGCTCAGGCCCTTGCCGGCCACGGTGTTGACGTCTTCGTGGAGCAGGCCGGCTTCCAGCAGTTCGCGGATCAGGAACGACATACCGCCCGCCGCCTGGAAGTGGTTGATGTCAGCCTTGCCATTTGGATACACGTGGGACAGGGTCGGCACCACCTCGGAGAGGTCGGCCATGTCCTGCCAGGTCAGGATGATGCCTGCCGACATGGCAATGGCCGGCATGTGCAGGGTGTGGTTGGTGGAGCCGCCAGTGGCGTTGAGCGCAACGATGGAGTTGACGATGGACTTCTCGTCGACAATCTCGCCAATCGGCGTGAAGTTGCCATTGGCCTTGGTCAAACGCGTGACCTGGTGCGCAGCTTCACGGGTCAACGCATCCCGCAGGGGCGTGTACGGGTTGACGAACGAAGCGCCAGGCAAGTGCAGGCCCATGACTTCCATCAGCAACTGGTTGGTGTTGGCGGTGCCGTAGAAAGTGCAGGTGCCGGGGCTGTGGTAGGACTTCATCTCCGATTCCAGCAGTTCTTCGCGGCTGGCCTTGCCTTCGGCATAGCGCTGGCGCACATCGGCCTTCTGCTTGTTGGAGATACCCGAGGGCATCGGCCCGCCTGGCACGAAAATCATCGGCAGGTGGCCGTAGCGCAGCGCGCCCATCATCAGGCCAGGAACAATCTTGTCGCAGATGCCCAGCATCAGCGCGGCGTCGAACATGTTGTGGGACAGCGCTACCGCCGTGGACATGGCAATGACTTCACGGCTGAGCAGGCTCAGTTCCATGCCCGGCTCGCCCTGGGTCACGCCGTCGCACATGGCGGGGGTGCCGCCGGCGAACTGGCCGACCGAGCCGACTTCGCGCAGAGCCTTTTTGATTTGTTCGGGGAAATGCTCGTAGGGCTGATGCGCCGAGAGCATGTCGTTATAAGAAGAAACAATTGCAACGTTGGCGGCATTCATCATGCGCAGGCTGTTTTTGTCTTCGGTGCCGCAACCGGCCACGCCGTGGGCGAAGTTGGCGCATTGCAGCTTGCCGCGCATCGGACCGTCGCTGGCTGCGCCGCGAATGAGCGCAAGGTAAGCCTCGCGGGTGGCGCGGCTGCGGGCGATAAGCCGTTCGGTGACCTCAAGAACGCGGGGATGCATGTATAGAACTCCAGGCTAACGGATGTGGCGACCTGAGAGTCTATGCTGATCAAACGCCCACGGCTCATGGGATGGCAGGGGGTCGTTTGGATCATCGGACCAGTTGATTCAGGTCACTCGTTGTAGATTGAACAAAATATTGCCACTAAAAAGGCTTGTTTTCTATTTTTATGCGAATAATCTTGTAATTCTTACAACAAATCGACGACAGGCACTTTCCGATGACTCTTCGAATCGCAATCAATGGTTTTGGCCGTATCGGCCGTAATGTCCTGCGCGCACTGTATACCCAAGGCTATCGCCAGGATCTGCAGATCGTCGCCATCAACGATTTGGGCGACAGTTCGATCAATGCCCATCTGCTCAAGTACGACACCGTACACGGCACTTTCGACGCAGAGGTTGCCCACGATCAGGAAAGCCTGACCGTCAATGGTGACCGGATTGCCGTGAGTGCCATTCGCAACCCCGCCGACCTGCCGTGGGCTGCGCACAAGATTGACGTGGTGTTCGAATGCACCGGCCTGTTCACCGACCGTGACAAGGCTGCCGCGCATATTAGCGCCGGCGCGCGCAAGGTGATCATTTCGGCCCCGGCCAAAGGCGCGGACGCGACTGTGGTTTATGGCGTAAACCATGACATCTTGCGTCAATCCCACCAGATCATTTCCAACGCATCGTGCACCACCAACTGCCTGGCGCCGGTCGCCCAGGTGCTGCATCGCGAGCTGGGCATCGAAAGCGGGCTGATGACCACTATTCACGCCTACACCAACGACCAGAACCTCACCGACGTGTACCACACCGACCCGTACCGCGCGCGTTCGGCCACCCAGAACATGATCCCGAGCAAGACCGGCGCCGCTGAAGCGGTGGGCCTGGTGCTGCCGGAACTGGCAGGCAAGCTGACCGGCATGGCGGTGCGTGTACCGGTGATCAACGTGTCGCTGGTGGACCTCACCGTGCAGTTGAAGAAAGAAGCCACGGCCGATGAAGTCAACGCCCTGCTCAAACACGCCAGCCAGCATTCGAAGATCCTCGGCTACAACACCCTGCCGCTGGTTTCCAGCGACTTCAACCATAACCCGCTGTCGTCGATCTTCGACGCTAATCACACCAAGGTCAGCGGCAAATTGCTCAAAGTGCTCGCGTGGTATGACAACGAGTGGGGCTTCTCCAACCGTATGCTGGATAACTGCCTGGCGTTGTGTAACGCCGAATAAGCCCCGGGCTGGATTGTGTGAACTGGCTTGTGTGGGAGCCGGGCTTGCCCGCGATGCAGGCGACTCGGTCGTTCAGTCAAACCGAGGTGATGCTATCGCAGGCAAGCCAGCTCCCACATAAGCCTGGCTCCCACACAATCTCCAAGGCATCTCAAAGTGCCACTTGCCATTTCAGTTGATGATAAGCATTATCATTCACTGCAAATCGGTCTGGTATCACTGTGAGCCAATCTCGCTTCAACCACGTCTTCCTCACCCAACGGGTGATCCTGCTACGAACTCTGCAACGCATGGTGCATAACCACAGCACTGCCGAGGACCTGTTGCAGGAAACCTACCTGCGCGTGACTCGGGCCCTGAGCGAGCGGCCAATCGACCACCTTGAACCCTTTGTCTACCAAACAGCCCGCAACCTGGCGCTGGATCACTTGCGTTCGCGCAGGATTCAGGCGCGTACCCTGCAGGAGGATGTCCCGCTGGATGTCCTGCAAAGCGTCGCCGCGCCGGCCAGCACGCCGGAGGAAGCTACCCAGGCAGAGCAGCTGCTGGAGCACCTGAGTGTCAGCCTCGGCCAGTTGAGCGCCCGCCAGCAGCGGATTTTCATCCTCAGCCGCCTGCACGGTTGCAGCTACCAAGAGATTGCCGATCAATTGGGCGTGTCCTTGAGCACGGTGCAAAAGGAACTCAAATTGATCATGGCTATCTGTGTGGGTGTGGCCGAACGGCTGGATCAGCCTTAAGCTTCACCCGACAGAGGTGTCGATCCAAGCTGTAGGAAAAATGAATAAAACGTGGCGAAGACCCGAGGAACACCGTGACGGACCCGAATAAACTGCGCCCCCATGCGTTGGCTCATGAGGTGTTGCAAGACGCGGCCATGGACCAAGCCCTCGATTGGCTGATCGCCTTGCAGTGCCCGCAACCTGGGCAGCAGGCCGCGTTCGACGCCTGGCTGGCCCAGGACCCGGCGCATGTCCACGCCTTCAGCAAAGCCCAGGCCGCCTGGGGGGACGCGCCGGTACACAGCGCCGCCGTGGCCCTCGCCGCACCGCGCAAGCCCAGCGGCTGGCGCCGGATCAGACCGCACTGGAAACCCCTGGCCACCGCCGCCGTGTTACTGGTCGGCCTGTTCAGTTTCAGCAACCTGCCGGTGCGTTTGCAGGCCGACCATCTGACGGTGGTGGGCGAGCGCCAGCGCCTGCAACTGGACGATGGCTCCAAGGTGCTGCTGAACACCAACTCGGCGTTTTCCAGCACCATCAAGGACCACCAGCGCATTGCCCGCCTCTACCAGGGCGAAGCGTACTTTGAAATAGCGCCCACCCGTGGCCTGCCGCTGGAGATCGACGCGGGCCCGGTGCGCGCCAGCGTGCGCGACACCGCCTTTGCCGTGCGCTACCTCAATGGCGAAGCCCAGGTTCAAGTGCAGCGCGGCGATGTCGACCTGAGCAACACGTTCGACGATGCCCGCGTGCGCCTGAGCGCCGGTGAAAGCATCCGCATCGGCCCCAAGGGTTTCGGCCAACCGGCCAAGCTCGACCCCAGCAAGGATCTGGCCTGGGTGCAGGGCCGGCTGGTATTCGAAAACTGCCCGCTGAGCGAAGTGCTGGCTGAGCTGCGCCGCTATTACCCCGGCTGGATTGTCAACAACAACGAGCAGTTGGCCAGCGTCGCCGTCACCGGCAACTACCGCCTCGACCAGCCCCTGGACGTGGTGCGCTCCCTGGCCCACATCACCTCGGCCAAGCTGTCGGAGTACCCGGCGCTGGTGATTCTGAACTAAATGAGAATTATTTTTACTCGTTATTAACCGGCGATACGTCTCGTTATAGCCAATGCAACTGATTCCTATTCGGTTCGGTTCGCAACTATAAGATTCGTATCCCGGAGCGCTCTCGATGTCCTCTCGTTTCAACCGCCGGTCTGCTTCGCCCGTTTTGTCCTTGCTGACCGCCGCGATCCTGCTGGCTGGTACGCCCGTCATGAGCGCCACCGCCGCGGAACCTGCCGCTCGCAGCCACGCCAATTACACGTTCAGCATCGAACAGCAGCCACTGGTGTCGGCACTCAACGCCTTCACCGCAGTGACCGGCTGGCAAGTCGGCCTGCCGGCCGAACTGGGCCAGGGCGTGTCGTCCCCTGGCGTGCGCGGCCCGCTGCCAGCGGAAAAAGCCTTGGAGCGGCTGTTGGTGGGGACCAACCTGAGCTATCGCAAACTGGGCACCAACAACATCGTGCTGGAAAAACGTAGCGCCGGCAGCGCCCTCGCCCTGCAACAGGTGACCATCAGCGCCACCCGCAATGAACAGGATGTGAACAGTGTACCGAGCACCGTCAGCGTGCACGACCGCGCAGAACTGGACCGCCAGCACGTCAACAACATCCGTGAACTGGTGCGCTACGAACCCGGCGTCTCCGTCGGCGGCGCCGGTACGCGCTCGGGTAACGCGGGCTACAACATTCGTGGCATCGACGGCGACCGCGTCCTCACCCAGGTGGATGGCGTCGAAGTGCCGGACAATTTCTTCAACGGCCCTTACGCCAAGACCCGCCGCAATTACGTCGACCCGGAAATCGTCAAGCGCGTGGAGATCCTGCGCGGCCCGGCCTCGGCCCTGTACGGCAGCAGCGCCATCGGCGGCGCGGTGAGTTATTTCACCCTCGACCCGGATGACATCATCAAGCCAGGCCAGGACGTCGGCGCCCGCCTGAAGACCGGCTACAGCTCCGCCGACGAGAGCTGGCTGACCTCCGGCACCTTCGCCGGGCGTGTGCAAGACTTCGACGGTTTGCTGCACCTGAGCCAGCGCAATGGCCATGAAACCGAGTCCTACGATGGCAACAACGCCACCGGCCTGGCCCGTACCGGCGCCAACCCGGAAGATGCGCGCACCACCAACGTGCTGGCCAAGCTGGGCTGGAACTATGGCGATGACAACCGCCTGGGCCTGACCTATGAGAAGTTCAAGGATGACCGCGACGTCAATCTGAAAAACGCAGTGGGCGGTCCGTTCATCGGTGGTCGGGGCATGAACCTGTACCGCGACCGTCGCGGTAACGACACCATTACTCGCGAGCGCTTCGGCCTGGAAAACACCTTCGCCCTGGAGTCGCCGATTGCCGACCGCATCAAGACCAGCCTCAACTACCAGATCGCCAAGACCGACCAGACCACCGCCGAAATCTACCAGGCCGGCCGTCGCGTCCTGCGTACCCGCGACACCCTTTACGAAGAAAAACAGTGGGTCTTCGACGCGCAACTGGACAAAGCATTCAGCCTCGGCGAAACCGACCACCAAGTGACCTACGGCACCACCCTCAAGCAGCAGAAAGTCACCGGCTCACGCGAAGGCTCGGCCTCGTGCCTGGCCATTGGCGCCGGCTGCACCGCCATCGGCGCGCCAAGCCCATCAGCCAGCGACAGCGTGAAAAAGGCCAGCGACTTCCCCGACCCGACCATCAACACCTACTCGCTGTTCGCCCAGGACCAGATCACCTGGGACAAATGGACCTTCCTGCCCGCCGTGCGTTATGACTACACCCGGCTCAAGCCCAAGCTGACCCAGGAATTCCTCAACACCGTCAACCCGACCGGCGCCTATGCCGTCGATGGCAAAGACAAGACCTGGAACCGCGTCACACCCAAGTTCGGCCTCACCTATGCCCTGACCGACAACTACACCTGGTTCGGCCAATACGCCGAGGGCTTCCGCACGCCGTCTGCCAAAGCACTGTACGGTCGCTTCGAAAACCTCAACCTGGGCTACACCGTCGAACCCAACCCCGACCTCAAGCCGGAAACCAGCAAAGGCATCGAAACCGGGATTCGCGGCAAATTCGACGAAGGCTCTTTCGATATTGCGGTGTACTACAACAAGTACCGCGACTTTATCGACGAAGACAACGCCGTGGTCGGCGGCACCGTGGAGCAGTTCCAGGCGGTCAACATCAAGCGCGCCACCATCAAGGGCGTGGAAGCCAAGGGCCGCCTGAACCTGGATACCTTCGGCGCGCCGAAGGGTCTGTATACCCAAGGCTCGGTTGCCTACACCTACGGTCGCAACGACGACAATGGCGAGCCGTTGAACAGCGTCAACCCGCTCAAGGGCGTGTTTGGCCTGGGCTACGACCAGGACAACTACGGTGGCCTGGTGAGCTGGACCGTGGTGAAAAAACAGGACCGCGTCGACAGCACCACCTTCCACGCGCCCGACGGCGGCACCGACGGCCCGTTCAAGACCCCGGGCTTCGGCATCCTCGACCTGACCGCTTACTACAAGGTGAGCAAAGACGTGACCGTCAACGGCGGCCTCTACAACCTCACCGACAAGAAGTACTGGAACTGGGATGACGTGCGCAGCTACGACAGCGTCGGCGAAGCCGGTGTGACCGGCCCGGCCAACCTCGACCGCCTGACCCAGCCCGGTCGCAACTTTGCGATCAACGTGATCTGGGACATCTGACCCATCCGCCTCACCTCGCCGCCCTTGCAGCCGCGGCGAGGTGAGGATTTTTTACTGTGCCGCGTCTTCTTGTTCGTCTAGTTGATAACAGCTCTCTTCAGGGCGCCCAGGCGCTTCTCTTCTCAAGGACTTTTTTCATGACCGCTTCTTCCACCGCAGAACGCCCAAGCCTGCGCTCCCAACGCCTGAACCAGATCACCAACGCGCCGCACACCAAGCTCGACGCCTTGGTGAAAGCTCACGCGCCGTTCGAAACCCAAGCCAACTTCGCCCGTTTCGTGGTGGCCCAGTACCTGTTCCAATCGGAACTGGTGGCCTTGTACAACGATGCCGAGTTGAACCAGATCATCCCTGACCTGGCCGCCCGCTGCCGCGCCGAAGCGGCCAAGCTCGACCTGGCAGACCTGGACACCGAAATCCCGGCCCCGGTTGCCGGTGCGGTGAATAACCCCAGCAAAGCCGAAGCTTTGGGCTGGCTGTTCGTCTCCGAAGGCTCCAAGCTGGGCGCTGCGTTCCTGATCAAGCGCGCCGTGGGCCTGGGCCTGAGCGAAACCTTCGGTGCCCGCCACCTGGGCGAGCCGGCCGGTGGTCGCGCCGAAGGCTGGAAAAGCTTCACCCGCACCCTCGACGGCCTGGCATTCAGTGCCGAAGAAGAAGCTGCCGTGGAAAAAGGCGCGATTGATGCGTTTGTGCGCTTCACCGTGTTGCTGGAACAGGCGTACGCTAGCGCCCCAGAACTGGCGTAAGTGTTCTGGTAATCAGCGGTTCAATGTGGGAGCTGGCTTGCCTGCGATGGCGGTGGGTCAGCTCCAGATATTTAACCTGATACACCGCCATCGCAGGCAAGCCAGCTCCCACACTTGGGTGCATTTCATGGCTGATAATGTGTAAACCTTCCCACCAGAAAACTGCAGCATGACCGGCAAACCCCAATCCTCCTCCAAAATCGCCCAAGTCCTCTTTGGCCTGCTGGCCTACGTGAGCCTGGGGATCGGCTTGGTGGCGATTGTCATACCGGGGTTGCCCACCACCGAATTCATCTTGCTCGCTGCCTGGGCCGCCACCAAAAGCTCGCCGCGCCTCAGCGCCTGGCTGGAAAACCATCGCCTGTTCGGGCCGATTCTGTCCAACTGGCGCAATGGCAAGATCATCGCCCGCCGCGCCAAGGTCAGCGCCACGGTGAGCATGTTGCTGTGCGCCGTGCTGATGCTGGTGATGCTCGATCACGGCTGGCCGGTGTACCTGGCGATTGCCGGGATGAGCCTGGGCAACCTGTGGATCTGGTCCCGCCCCGAGCAGCTCGCACGCCCCGTATAACGGCCGGTGTAGGCATTTTCCTACCGCTCATCGCCTATTTCTCATGAATTGATTTGTGACGCCGATGTTTCAGGTACGGCGCCGAATGGACTTGGCTCTTCTGCGTGCATTCCAACAAGTCCATTCGTGAGTGAACCTATGTTCGACACCCTCTCCATCCGCTTGAAAATCGTGTTGCTGTCCGGCCTGTGCCTGCTGGGTGTGATTGCACTGGTGGTCGGCATCAATATCTACAACACCAACCAGAACGATCGGTTGGTCAGTGATTCAAGCTCACGAATGCTCACCGCCAGCGTTGAGCAGTTGCTGCAATCCAAAGCGGCCGAACAGGCCGGCCACTTGCAGCAGACCTTCGGCGAAAACCTGCTGGTGGTCACCGCCCTGGCCGACCAGATCAAAGACCTGCGTCAGTTGGGCACCCAACGCGCCCTTGAAGCCGGGGCCCTGCGTGAAGAGCTCAACCGCAGCGTCAAAACCGCGTTCGAGCGCAACACCAAAGTGCTGGGCATCTGGTTGTCGTTCGAACCCAACGGGCTGGATGGCAAGGACAGCGAATTCATCGACGACAAGGCCCGCGTCTCCAATGAAAAAGGCCGGTTTTCCAGCTACTGGAGTCGTGCTGGCGGCGAAGGCCAGAACACCATCATGGTCGAAGATGACCTGACCAAGACCACCCTCAACCTCAGCGGCACGCCCTACAACATCTGGTACACCTGCCCACGGGACACGCGCAGTACGTGCCTGCTGGACCCGTACGAAGACACGGTGGCCGGCAAACCGGTACTGATGACCACCATTTCCCTGCCGCTGATCGTCGACGGCAAAGTCATCGGTGTCGTCGGCGTGGACATCGCCCTCACCGCCCTGCAAGCGACCACCGATGCTGCGCAGAAAGACCTGTTCAACGGTGCCGCCCACCTGGAGATTCTGTCCAGCACCGGCCTAATCGCCGCCTACAGTGGTGAACCGGCCAAAGTCGGCAAGAACCTGATCGACAGCATCGGCGCCGAAGGCAAGGAGATCGTGCAACTGTTGGCCAATGACCGTCCGGTGATCCGTGAGCAGGACGACACCATTCGTGCCGTGTACCCGCTCAAGCCGATTGCCGGTGCCAAATCCTGGGGCGTGGTGATCAAGCTGCCCAAAGCGGTGATGCTGGCCGACAACGAAAAACTGCAAGCCGTACTCGACGAGGCCCAGGCAACAGGCACGCTAAAAGCCCTGCTGGTGGCCGCCGCCGCTGGCCTGCTGGGCTTGCTGTTGATCTGGCTGACCGCTACTGGCGTGACCCGCCCTATCAATAGCGTGGCCGCCATGCTCAAGGACATCGCCAGCGGTGACGGCGACCTCACCCAACGCCTGGCCTACGCCAAGAAAGACGAACTGGGCGAGCTGGTGAACTGGTTCAACCGCTTCCTCGACAAACTGCAGCCGACCATTGCGCAGATCAAGCAAAGCATTACCGAAGCCCGCGGGACGGCCGATCAGTCGTCCGCCATTGCGCGCCAGACCAGCGAAGGCATGCGGGTGCAGTTCCGTGAAATCGACCAGGTCGCCACCGCGTCGAACGAAATGAGCGCCACCGCCCACGACGTGGCCAACAGCGCCTCCAATGCCGCCAGCGCGGCACGCGGTGCCGACCAGTCGGCTCGCGAAGGCATGTCGATCATCGAGCAGAGCACCCGCGATATCACCACCCTGGCCGACGAAGTCAGCAAAGCCGTGGGCGAAGTCGAAGCCCTGGCGGTCAACAGCGAGCAAATCGGTTCAGTGCTGGAGGTGATCCGCAGCATTGCCGAACAGACCAACCTGCTGGCGTTGAATGCGGCGATTGAAGCGGCACGCGCCGGGGAAAGCGGACGTGGCTTTGCGGTGGTGGCCGACGAAGTGCGCAACCTGGCCAAACGCACCCAGGACTCGGTGGAAGAAATCCGCCTGGTGATCGAGCGTATCCAGAGCGGTACTCGTGGCGTAGTGGCGACCATGCACTCCAGCCAGCACCAGGCGCAGAGCAATGCCGGGCAGATCCATCAAGCCGTGCAAGCCCTGGGCAAGATCAGCGACGCGGTCACCGTGATCAGCGACATGAACCTGCAAATCGCCAGCGCGGCCGAACAGCAGAGCGCGGTGGCCGAAGAGGTCAACCGCAACGTCTCGGCGATTCGCACCGTGACCGAAACCCTCACGGGCCAGGCCACCGAGTCGGCGGCGATCAGCAGCCAGCTCAATGCGCTGGCCAGCCAGCAGATGAAGTTGATGGATCAGTTCAGGGTCTGACTCGGTTCTGAAAACACTAAACATCTGGGTGGGAGCCGGGCTCGCCCGCGATGCAGACAACTCGGTGTATCTGTGAAACCGAGTCGATGCCATCGCAGGCAAGCCAGCTCTCACATAGAGCAGAACAGCGGTGAATTACCGGCCGGGCCAGGCCTGGACGAACGGCGTCAGGTCTTCCTTCGGCGCCGTACGCGGTGGGTTCTGCGGTGTGCCCAGGTAGAGAAAGCCAATCACTTCTTCATTCGCCGCCAACCCCAGGCCTTTGGCGACATGGGCCGAGTAGGACAATTCGCCAGTACGCCACACCGCGCCAATACCCTGGGCATACGCCGCCAGCAGAATGCCGTGGGCCGCACAGGCGGCGGCCAGCAATTGCTCGGACTTGGGCACTTTGAAATGCTCTTGCAAGCGTGCAATCACCACCACCACCAGCGGCGCACGCAGCGGGCCGTTCTGGGCTTTATCGATGGCGGCTTGCGGTGCGTCGGCGTCTTGCAGGCGGGCGGCTTCGGCCAACAGCGTGCCCATCTGTTCACGGGCTGCGCCTTCGACGGTGAGGAAACGCCACGGGCGCAGTTGACCGTGATCGGGCGCGCGCATGGCGGCGGCGAACAGCAGGTCGCGCTGCTCCTGGGTCGGTGCCGGGTCGAGCAAACGGGGCACGGAAACACGGTTGAGCAAAGCGTCGAGAGCCTGCATTGGCCACCTCCATAAAAAAATGTGCAGCCATTCTAGCGGGAAAGAATCGGGATGCCACCAAACGATAATTGCTCTTATTCAATCTGCCCTGCCCTGTTAGACTTTGCGCCTTAATTTTCTGCCCTCGTCCAGGAATCTCGATGTTCCGTGCGCTTTTGTACCTGCCAGCAGCGTTAATGGCTTTAAGCCTGACTGCTTGCGATGACGCCCCTCGCTTCACGAAAGCAGAGCCGGGTGAATCGCGGGCCGGTGGCGCGGCGACGGTAAACAAGCGCGACCAGAACGCCTTTTCCCTGCCCTCGGCCAACCTCGCGCCGACGCGGCGCCTGGACTTCAGCGTCGGCAACAGTTTCTTTCGCAACCCGTGGGTGATTGCGCCGTCCACCACCACGGCGCGCGATGGCCTGGGCCCGCTGTTCAATACCAACGCCTGCCAGAACTGCCATATCAAGGATGGCCGTGGCCACCCGCCGCTGCCCGACGCGCCCAATGCCGTGTCGATGCTGGTGCGCCTGTCCATCCATCCCTCTATTACAGAGCAGCCAGCCTACGCCAAGCTCATCGAACAGATCGGCGTGGTACCCGAGCCGGTCTACGGCGGGCAACTCCAGGACATGGCGGTGCCCGGCGTTGCGCCGGAAGGCAAGGTGCGGGTCGACTACACACCGGTCAACGTCAGGTTCAAGGACGGCACGCTCGTTGAATTACGCAAGCCCGACCTGCAGATCACCCAACTCGGCTACGGCCCGATGCACCCTGACACACGCTTCTCGGCGCGTATCGCCCCGCCGATGATCGGCCTGGGCCTGCTCGAAGCGATCAGCGACGCCGATATCCTGCGCAACACCGACCCCAAGACCGCCGACAAAGAGGCTATTGTCGGCCGCGCCAATTGGGTCTGGGATGACGCTCAGGCCAAAACTGTCCTCGGGCGTTTTGGCTGGAAAGCCGGGCAGCCCAACCTCAATCAACAAAACGTTCACGCGTTTTCTGGTGATATGGGCCTCACCACGTCCCTGAGACCCTTCGATGACTGCACCGACGCCCAAGTGGCCTGCAAACAGGCGCCCAACGGCAATGGCCCGCAGGGTGAACCGGAAGTCAGCGATAACATCCTGCGCCTGGTGCTGTTCTACACCCGCAACCTCGCGGTGCCCGCACGTCGGGACGTTGATACGCCGCAAGTGCTGGCCGGCAAGAACCTGTTCTACCAGGCCGGTTGCCAAGGCTGTCACAAGCCCAGCTTCACCACCGCCGCCAATGCAGCCGAACCTGAACTGGCCAACCAGGTGATTCGCCCCTACAGCGACCTGCTGCTGCACGATATGGGCGAAGGCCTGGCCGACAACCGTAGCGAATTCAAAGCCACTGGCCGCGACTGGCGCACCCCGCCGCTGTGGGGCATTGGCCTGACGCAAACCGTGAGTGGTCACACCCAGTTCCTGCATGACGGCCGCGCCCGCAACCTGCTTGAAGCCGTGCTGTGGCATGGCGGTGAAGCCCAAGCGGCGCAGCAACATGTGTTGTCGTTCAATGCCGAGCAGCGTGCCGCGTTGCTGGCGTTCCTGAATTCTTTATAAGCTTTGCCCCACTTACAGAAGGGAGCTCGACATGTTTCGTCCCAAGTTGTTATTCACCAGCCTCGCCGCCCTGGCCTTGGGCGCCTGCTCGCCCCAAGACCCGCAAGCAGTGACCTCGGCAGCCATCGCCAAGCAAGTGATCCTGCCGACCTACAGCCGTTGGGTTGAGGCCGACCGTCAGTTGGCCGTCAGCGCCCTGGCCTACTGCCAAGGCAAGGAAAGCCTGGACACCGCCCGCGCTGACTTCCTGCACGCACAAAAAGCCTGGGCCGAGCTGCAACCGCTGTTGATCGGCCCGCTGGCCGAAGGCAACCGGGCGTGGCAGGTGCAGTTCTGGCCAGACAAGAAGAACCTGGTCGGCCGCCAGGTCGAGCAACTGGTCAGTGCCCAGCCGCAGATCGACGCCGCGGCCCTGGCGAAATCCAGCGTGGTAGTGCAGGGCCTGTCGGCCTACGAATACATCCTCTACGACGCCAAGCCCGACATCGCCGACGAAGCCCAGAAAGCCCGCTATTGCCCGTTACTGATGGCCATCGGCGAGCGCCAGAAAGTCCTGGCCGAAGAGATCCTGGCCAGCTGGAACAGCACCGACGGCATGCTCGCGCAGATGACCAAGTTTCCGAACCAGCGCTACGCTGATTCCCACGAAGCCATCGCCGACCTGCTGCGCGTGCAAGTGACCGCCCTGGACACCCTGAAGAAAAAACTCGGCACCCCAATGGGCCGCCAGACCAAGGGCATCCCGCAACCGTTCCAGGCCGATGCCTGGCGCAGCCAGTCGTCCCTGCAGAGCCTGGAAGCCAGCCTCGCCGCAGCGCAGACCGTGTGGGTGGGCGTGGATAACAAAGGCCTGCGTGGCCTGCTGCCGGCGGACCAGAAGCCCCTGGCCGAGAAAATCGACGCCGCCTACGCAGCGTCGCTGAAACTGTTCGCCAGCAACCAGCGCACCCTTAACGAACTGTTGAACGACGACGCCGGGCGCCAGCAACTCAACGACATCTACGACAGCCTCAACGTAGTCCATCGCCTGCATGAAGGTGAACTGGCCAAGGCGCTGGGTGTACAACTGGGCTTTAACGCCAACGACGGTGACTGATGATGCTCAGGCGACAGGCTTTGGCGGTGGGCAGCGTGCTGCTCAGCGCTATCACCTTGGGTGGCTGGACGCTGTTCAAGCACAAAGACAAAGGCCCGCTGCTGCTGTCGGCGCGCGATGATGCCGATGGCAAGCACTACGCTGTCGGCTATCGCCTGGACGGCAAGCCGGTATTTGCCACCCAGGTCGGCCAGCGCTGCCATGACATCATCAACCACCCAACGTTGCCGATTGCGCTGTTCGTGGCCCGTCGACCAGGCACCGAGAGCTACCTGATCGACCTGCGCGATGGCAGGCTGCTGCAAACCATCACCTCCAACGCCAACCGCCATTTCTATGGGCATGCGGTGATCCACAAGAGCGGCGACTGGCTGTACGCCACCGAGAACGACACTTCCGACCCTGGCCGCGGCCTGTTGGGTGTGTATAAGTTTGAAGGTGAGCGGCTGGTGCACAGCGGCGAGATCTCTACCCACGGCATCGGCCCGCATCAGGTCTCGTGGATGCCCGACGGCGAGACGCTGATCGTGGCCAACGGTGGCATTCGCACCGAAGCCGAAAGCCGGGTAGAGATGAACCTCAATGCCATGGAGCCGAGCCTGGTGCTGATGCGGCGCGACGGCAGCCTGATCAGCAAGGAAACCCTGGCCCAGCAGATGAACAGCGTGCGGCACATGGGCATCGCCAGCGATGGCACCATCCTCACGGGGCAACAGTTCATGGGCCCGTCCCAGGAGCGTTCCGAGTTGCTGGCGATCAAGCGCCCGGGGCAGCCGTTCGTGGCGTTCCCAGTGGCGGATGAACAGTTGCAGGCGATGGGGCATTACACCGCCAGCGTGGCGGTGCATAGCGAACTGCGCCTGGTGGCGTTGACAGCACCTCGTGGCAATCGCTTTTTTATCTGGGACATGGACACCGCCGAACTGCGCCTGGATGGGCCCTTGCCGGACTGTGCGGGGGTGGGTGCGGTGGCGGATGGGTTTGTCGTGACATCAGGACAGGGGCGTTGCCGCTTCTATGACTGCCGCCAGGAAAAGTTACTGGCAACACCACTGGAGTTACCGGCGGGGTTCTGGGATAACCACCTGCACTTGGTCTAAAGACCGACGACATCAAAATGTGGGAGCGGGCTTGATCGTTCCCACGCTCTGCGTGGGAATGCAACCCGTGACGCTCTGCGTCACTGGCGCTAACGGACGAGACGCAGAGCGTCTCAAGAGGCATTCCCACGCAGAGCGTGGGAATGATCATGCCTGGCGCACCATAAAAAAAGGGCCTCGCATGGCAAGGCCCTTTTCGGGGTCAATCGTTTCAACTTTGCGGCCTCATCGCTTGAGACATGCCGAACATGAATAACAACAATTCATGGTCGGGCTTGGCCGCCACACTCGTCTTGGCAATGCGTGGCAGCAGGCATTGCCCGCCACCGTCTACCGCACTCAACACTTGTGTACGAGGTTGTTCCCATACCGCCAGGGCCAGGGCTGCAACACCCAATGCCCCGACCAGAAACAAACCTCGTGCGATTTCTAGCTTCATCTGGTTAAACCCTTGATAGCGCTGCCAAACGCCGTCTCGTAAAAGTAGCTGAGTTTTTTCCAGTCGGTATCATTCCACGACGAATGGCGACGCAATTGCAGCATGTCGTGGGACGCGGCCCGATAAGCGGTCAGGCGCTGGCGGCATTTCTCAAAGTCCAGCAGCGCCACTTCCACCGTCGCCGCATCAGGCTCACCGGTAACCCGCACGAAAATGTGCTTGATATACAGGCAACCGTGTTGCCAGCGGCCTTTGTGCATACGGGCCAAGGTGCCGGCCAACTCTTGCAGCAGGCGCTCGTGGACCGCCTCGCCATACTGTTCGCGGCCACCGGCGGCGTACCAGTTTTCAATCTCGTCGAAACCGTCCAGAGACGCGGTGACCAACAGGGCTTTCCACTGGTGCTCTGGGTCGCGACGTGCTTCGCAAAACACCAGTTCCGGCACACGCACATCCAGCAAACGCAGGCCTTTGAGGGCATCACGCTCACGCAGCACGGTCGGACGCCCAAAGGGGTGCAGCCAGCTGCGGTAAATGTGGCCGGTCTGGCGCTTGCAATAGAGCAAACGGCCATTAGGGCTTATGACCCGTTGCACGCCACTTTCACCACCACGTCGGCGGTTGGGTTCTTCAACCCACTCACCCTGTTGACGCCAGAAAAAATCAAATCGTTCTTCGGGAGCTACATGACTGCCTACTACGCACTCAACTGCCATCCTGTTACCTCTTGCGCAATACATACACTCGCCACATGGCGTAGAGCGGTATGAAGTCCAGGGATTCCTGAACACGGAAACCGGCCTGCTCGAATTCTGCCTCGACAGTAGCAGCCGGTAACACAAACCGGTTTTGGTAACCTTCCTGCTCACCTTTTTTGCGACGACGCACTTCGCTGCGCTTGCGCTTCCAGGCCTTGAAATTGCCGTCTACCCACAGCGAAATAATCACGCTGTCGCGGGTAACACGTTGAAACTCGCGCAATATTGTCAGCCTGTGCTCTGGCTCACCGATGTGGTGCATCAAGCGCATGCAGAAAATACTGTCGACGGAGTTATCTGGCAAATCGATATCAAAGGCAGACGTCTGCAAAGGGCGTACCCGTTTCACCACCTCTGCCGGTTGCGCAGCGGTGGCGATCTTTAACATCGACGCCGAATTGTCAGCTCCGATAATCACACGGTTGGGTTTTTCGGCCAGCAACGGCCAGAAACGTCCAGCGCCACAAGGCAGGTCCAACACCAGCCCCGGCTCGCCGGCCATGGCCAGCGCACCGCGCGCCAACTGCTCGTCGCGCTTGTGGGACAACCGGCGAGCCAGATTGTCCTGATGCTTGAGCAAATATTTCTGGGCGTGTTGATCGTCGTACTTATCAGAAAATTCCAGCTTGATCGGGGAAGGCATCTTACGTCTCCAGTAACTGATGCCTACGACCTTAAGCAGCGAACTGTGATCAACAGGTCAACTCGTTGTGAAAATCTTGTCCTGTCCAATTGCATACATTTCAAGACTTTACAGAAACATTCAGTAGCACCGGGCCATCTTCGCCGAAAAGCACGCAGTCTGCATCAGCAAAACGACAGACTGAATGGTCAGGTTTTGACTGGGTTGAGCTCCACATGAAAACGGCAGCCATTAGGCTCCATGGTGCTCAGGCTCACGCTCCAACCCTGGCTTTCGCAGATCCGCTGCACCAGTGACAAGCCGAGGCCAAGGCCCTCGCCACGCTTCTCGCTACCGCGCACGAACGGCTCGAACATCGCTTCGCGCTTCTCTTCGGGGATGCCGACACCGGAGTCCTCCACCGTGAAACCACTGGGCTCCAGGGTCAGGCGGATAAACCCGTGCTCGGTGTAATGCAGTGCGTTGCGCAGCAGGTTGCCCATCACCGCATGCAAGAAGGTGGTGTTGTAGCAGGTGTCCAGGGGGTTGCCTGGCAGGTAGATCAACGTCAGGCCTTTTTTCTCGATGGGCTCGCGCCAGATACCGAGCAGGTCTTCGGCCACCTGGGTGAGGTTGCCTTGGGGCGAACTGGCGGCGTCGTCGTGTTTGGCGCGGGCCAGCATCAGGAAGGTTTGCACCAGTTCGCGCATTTCTTCACAGGCACGGGCAATTCGTTCTACCTGATTGCGACCGCGCTGATCGATGGCCGGGTTTTCGCGCAACAGTTCGCAGGAGCTGGCCAGGACCATCAAGGGCGTGCGCAACTCATGGCTCACATCGCTGGTAAACAATTGCTCACGTGACAGCGCCTGGCGTAAACGACCCAAGGTGGCGTCGAACGCCACCGCCAGTTCGCCCACTTCATCGGCGGCGTAATCCGGCGCCAGGGGCGGTGCCAGGCCCAACAGTTGGTCACGATGACGGACCTGACGGGCCAGGCGTACCACCGGCGCCATCACCTTGCGGGCCAGCACCCAGCCGAGGAACGCCGCCAGCGCCAGGCTGAGTACGAACCCCACCAGCACCACCGCAAACAGCACGCGCTCACGCTCTTCGAAATCGCTCTGGTCTTGCAGCAACACATAACGTCGGCCATCGACCACTTCAACCATGGCGTGGTACGACAGCGCCTCGCGAAACACCTCATGAAACCCCGGGTCCAGATGGCGCAGGTCCTTGGGCAGTTCAAAATCGCCACGCCCGCCGCTGAAATAGAACAGCTGGTCCGGCTCCGGCCGATGGTTCCAGTCTTCGACGCTGTCCATCAACAGCAGGCGTTGCAAGTCGCCGCCCAAGCCCGCCGAGATCAACTTCTCCTCCACCAGGTGCACCGTCGCGATGATGCCGATGGCGAAGGCCCCCGCCACCAACGCACTCATCAAGGCGAAGGCGATGATGATCCGTTGGGCAAGGCTTTGCTTAAACTCCATCACGACCCTCGGCCAGGCGATAACCCACACCATGCACCGTTTGCAGCAATGGCTTGGCGAAGGGTTTGTCGATCACTTGGCGCAATTGGTGAACATGGCTGCGCAGGCTGTCGCTGTCCGGGCAGTCGTCTCCCCACAGGGCTTCTTCGAGAACTTCCCGACGCAGAACGTGCGGGCTTTTCTGCATCAGCACGGCGAGCAGTTTCAGACCCACGGGGTTGAGCTTGAGCAGGCGCCCTTCGCGGGTGACTTCCAGCGTATCGAGGTCGTAGTTCAGGTCACCCACTTGCAGGGCACGACGCCCGCCACCCTGGGCACGGCGCAACACCGCTTCGATACGGGCGGCCAGTTCCGACAAGGCGAAGGGTTTGAGCAGGTAGTCATCGGCGCCAGACTTGAAGCCCTGCAGCCGGTCGTCCAGTTGGTCGCGAGCGGTAAGCATGATTACCGGAGTGTCACGGCGCGCGTCTTCGCGCAGGCGCTTGCACAGGGTGTAGCCATCGATGCCGGGCAACATGATGTCGAGCACGATCAGGTCGTAATGCTCGGTGGCCGCCAGGTGCAGGCCCGACAAACCGTCCTGCGCACAGTCCACTGTGTAGCCTTTGAGCCCCAGGTAATCGGCCAGGTTGGCGAGGATATCGCGGTTGTCTTCAACCAATAGAATTCGCATGGGCAGTGTCTCCGTACGCGGTAACGGCCGTGTTGGCTCGCGCAGCTTAAGGCCAAGCGGGGCTCAGGGATAGAGCGCAGAGCCCCGCTGATAAAGGTTTTCAACTGTTTGCAGAGCCGAACAAGTTTTTCACTATAGCTTCACAAACTGACTACAGCCTCAGGAAGAAGATCGCCCCCCATTGATCTAAGGAACATAGACATGGGTTTTTTCAAAACTGCACCAATGCGCTATTTGTTGTTGATTACCGGTACCTGGTTACTGGTTTTCCTGCTTACCCGCAGTGTGCTGCTCATCACTCACCTGGATGAAGTCGGCGGCAACCTGCTGCCGGTGTTTGGCGTAGGTGTGCTCTACGACCTGGCCTTCCTCGCCTACGCAGCCTTGCCGCTTGGCCTGTATTTGCTGCTCTGCCCGCCAGCTCTGTGGCGCCGCCGTGGCCATCGCTGGTTCCTGCAAGCGGTGCTGACCGTCAGCCTGTTCGCCATGCTGTTCACCTCGGTGGCCGAATGGTTGTTCTGGGATGAGTTTGGCGTGCGCTTCAACTTTATCGCTGTCGATTACCTGGTGTACTCCGATGAGGTACTGAACAACCTGCTGGAGTCTTACCCGATCGGCAAGCTGCTGAGCCTGCTGGCGATGCTTGCACTGATTCTGAGCGTGGCTCTGCGCAAGCCCTTCAATGCCGCGATGGCAGCGCCCTTGCCTGCGCTGCGTGGCCGTTTGGTCAACGCCCTGGGCCTGCTGGTGCTCGCCGGCCTCAGCCTGCAACTGGTCAGCCAGGACAGCCCACGCACCCAAGGCGGTAACGCGTACAACAACGAATTGGCCAGCAACGGGCCTTATCAGTTCTTCGCCGCCTTCCGTAACAACGAACTGGATTACACCCAGTTCTACAAAAGCCTGCCGACCGACGTCGTCGCCAAGCAGTTGCGCGCCGAACTGAGTGAGCCCAACGCCCGCTTTATCGACCCGGACCCGCTGGATATTCGCCGTGCCATCACCAACCCCGGCACACTGCGCAAGCCCAACATCGTACTGGTGACCATCGAGAGTTTCAGCGCCAAGTACATGGGCAGCAATGGCGATGCGCGCAACCTCACGCCCAATCTGGATGCATTGCGCCAACAGAGCCTGTACTTCAATAACTTCTACGCCACCGGTACGCGTACCGACCGAGGCCTGGAAGCCATTACCCTGGCAATCCCGCCGACGCCGGGACGTTCGATCGTCAAGCGCATCGGCCGCGAAAGCGGGTTCGCCAGCCTGGGGCAACAGCTCTCGGCCATCGGTTATGACAGCGTATTTGTCTACGGCGGGCGCGGTTACTTCGACAATATGAACGCGTTCTTCAGCGGCAACGGTTATCGGGTGGTGGACCAGAGCAGCGTGCCCGAGTCAGAAATCTCGTTCAAAAACGCCTGGGGCATGGCCGACGAAGACCTGTTCAAACAGACCTTGAAACTGGCCGACGCCGACTACGCCAAGCAACAGCCGTTCTTGCTGCAACTGATGACCACCTCCAACCACCGTCCTTATACCTACCCGGACGGGCGCATCGACATCAAGTCCGGCAAGGGCCGCGACGGCGCGGTGAAATACACCGACTACGCCATCGGCCAGTTCCTTGAGGCGGCGCGCCAGAAGCCGTGGTTCGATAACACGATCTTCGTGTTCGTCGCCGACCACACGGCCGGCAGCGCGGGCAAGGAAGACCTGCCGATCACCAACTACCAGATACCGCTGTTTATCTACGCGCCCAAGCTGATCGACGCACGGGAATCCGCCCAACTGGCCAGCCAGATCGACCTGGCGCCGACCTTGCTGGGCCTGCTCAACCTGAGCTACGAATCAACATTCTTTGGCCGCAACCTGCTGCAAGACAACCCATTGCCTGCACGGGTAGTGGTGGGCAATTACCAGCACCTGGGTCTGTTCGATGGCAAGGACCTGGCAATCCTCAGCCCGCGCCAAGGCTTGCGTCGCCACGACCAGGCCTTGGGCGAGAGCCAGGAGCTGCGCGTCGGTAGCGATGACCCCTTGATTCAACGGGCGATCACCTACTACCAGGCCGCCAGTTATGACTACAAACAGCAACTGCTGAGCTGGAAAGCGCCCAAGGAAGAGGCTCCAGTCTTAAGCAAACGCTAATCAAAAAGCCCCGTGCAGGTGAGCACGGGGCTTTTCTACCAAGGTTCGTGATGAAATCCGCCTCCTCTTTACCGGTTTCCAAACCGCTTGATTTTTGGCTGTGCCTGGGCCTGCCTGCCAGCGCTGCGGTGGCCTTGCTGTTGCTTGAACTGACGTCACTGGACATGGACCTGGCCAGGCATTTCTATAGCGCAGAGGCTGGCGGCTTCATTGGCCGCTATAGCTTCTTCCTTGAAGACATCCTGCATGACCGTGCCAAGCAACTGGTGATCCTGTTTTCGGTGCTGGCGATTCTGGGCCTGGTCGGCAGCTTCATCCTGCAGCGGCTCAAGCCGTACCGCCGTGAACTGGTGTGCCTGGTGCTGTCGCTGGGAATGGCGACGGCGTTCGTGTCGCCATTGAAAACCATCACCGCCGTGCAATGCCCCTGGAGCCTCAAGGAGTTCGGCGGCCAGGAAACCTACAGCGAACTGCTCAGCCCGCGCCCGCCGACCGATAAACCCGGCCGCTGCTGGCCCGGCGGGCATGCCGCCACCGGGTTTGCCTTGTTCGCCTGGTTCTTCGCGCTGCGGGATCGACGGCCACGGCTGGCGCGCTACGCGTTCATCTTTGCTGTCGGCCTGGGCAGCGTGTTTTCAGTCAGCCGTATGCTGCAAGGGGCGCATTTCTTTTCCCACAATGTGTGGACAGCGATCTTTTGCTGGCTGATCTGCCTGGGGCTGTATTGCTTGTTGCTGTACCGGCCTTCACGGCAAGCCGTAATGCCGGTCAGTTAAGCGAATGCAACGAAGATCAAATGTGGGAGCTGGCTTGCCTGCGATTGGCCATAAGTATCGACACAACTTTGCAGCGGTCGACGGCAACTACAACCTCGATAACCACGCTGGTCGAACGCAGGCTTGAACTCCTGGGTAACCCGGCAGGATGCGCTCTGATCCAACATTCCTGCAGGCTGGCAGGCCGTCTTCGCAGGCAAGCCAGCTCCCACATTTTGACCGCCGTGCATCAGTTAGATAAGCGTGGCTGTCAGGCCGCCGTCGGGTGGGTACAGCCGTGCATAAAAAAGCCCCGCCTGCATCACTGCAGGCGGGGCTTTTTATAGCGCCGGGTAGGCTGGCTTACATCATGCCGCCCATGCCACCCATGCCGCCCATGTCTGGCATACCGCCGCCAGCCGAGCCTTCTTTCTTCGGTGCTTCAGCGATCGCAGCTTCGGTGGTCAGGATCAGACCGCCGATGGAGGATGCTGCTTGCAGCGCGGAACGAGTCACCTTGGTTGGATCCAGGATGCCCATTTCGATCATGTCGCCGTACACGCCAGTCGCAGCGTTGTAACCGTAGTTACCTTTGCCGTTCTTGACTTCGTTGACCACAACGCTTGGCTCGTCGCCGGAGTTGGCAGCGATCTGGCGCAGCGGTGCTTCAACGGCACGACGCAGTACAGCGATACCTACGTTCTGGTCAGCGTTGTCGCCGGTCAGCTCAGTCAGGGCTTCCAGAGCACGGATCAGCGCAACGCCACCGCCAGGTACCACGCCTTCTTCAACGGCTGCACGGGTTGCGTGCAGGGCGTCTTCAACGCGGGCCTTCTTCTCTTTCATTTCAACTTCGGAGCCAGCGCCAACCTTGATCACTGCAACGCCGCCAGACAGCTTGGCCAGGCGCTCTTGCAGTTTTTCACGGTCGTAGTCCGAGGAAGTCTCGGCAACCTGTGCACGGATCTGAGCGATACGGGACTCGATGTCGCCTTCAACGCCAGCACCGTCAACGATGATGGTGTTTTCCTTGGACAGGGTCACGCGCTTGGCGCTACCCAGGTTTTCCAGGGTGGCGCTTTCCAGGCTCAGGCCGATCTCTTCGGAGATAACGGTACCGCCGGTCAGAACGGCGATGTCCTGCAGCATGGCCTTGCGACGGTCGCCGAAGCCTGGCGCCTTGACGGCTGCAACCTTGACGATGCCACGCATGTTGTTCACAACCAGAGTCGCCAGGGCTTCGCCTTCAACGTCTTCAGCCACGATCAGCAGTGGGCGGCCGGCTTTGGCAACGGCTTCCAGCACTGGCAGCATTTCGCGGATGTTGGAGATCTTTTTGTCGACCAGCAGGATCAGCGGGCTGTCCAGCTCGGCAACCATGGTGTCCGGCTTGTTGACGAAGTACGGGGACAGGTAGCCACGGTCGAACTGCATGCCTTCTACAACCGACAGTTCGTTTTCCAGGCCCGAGCCTTCTTCAACGGTGATCACGCCTTCTTTACCGACTTTTTCCATGGCTTCGGCAATGATGTCGCCGATGGAGCTGTCGGAGTTGGCAGAGATGGTGCCTACCTGAGCGATGGCCTTGGTGTCGGCGCATGGCTTGGACAGGTTCTTCAGCTCTTTGACGATGGCGATGGTCGCCTTGTCGATACCGCGCTTGAGGTCCATCGGGTTCATGCCGGCAGCAACGGCCTTCAGGCCTTCGTTGACGATCGACTGAGCCAGTACGGTTGCGGTGGTAGTACCGTCACCTGCGTCATCGTTGGCACGGGAGGCAACGTCTTTGACCAGCTGCGCGCCCATGTTTTCGAAACGGTCTTCCAGTTCGATTTCTTTGGCGACGGAAACGCCGTCCTTGGTGATGGTCGGAGCGCCGAAGCTCTTCTCGATGATCACGTTACGGCCTTTCGGGCCCAAGGTCGCTTTTACTGCGTCAGCCAGTACGTTGACGCCAGTGAGCATTTTCTTGCGGGCGGAGTCGCCGAATTTAACTTCTTTAGCAGCCATGATCGATATTCCTTAAATACTTTGTAGTAACGGGAAAATGAGCGAGGAAATCAGTCTTCCAGAACGGCGAGAATTTCGTTCTCAGCCATTACCAGCAGGTCTTCGCCGTCTACTTTCACAGTGTTGCTGCCGGAGTAAGGGCCGAAAACAACCTTGTCACCCACTTTCACGGCCAGTGCGCGTACATCACCGTTCTCCAGGGTTTTGCCTGGGCCAGCAGCGACGATCACACCGTGGTTGGCTTTTTCAGCAGCCGAACCTGGCAGAACGATCCCGCCAGCGGTTTTCTTTTCTTCTTCGCTGCGACGGATTACGACGCGGTCGTGCAGAGGACGAAGCTTCATTGTCGATCTCTCCTAATTGTGTTTTTCATCGGCCGGTATCAATTCCGGCGGGTTAAATTCCGGCGGTGCCGGTCGCGGCTCGCGGGGCGAGACGCGGAAGTCTGTCTGATGTCACCACCAGAAACCTTGCGGTGACCGTTACATAAGGGCGCCCAGGCTTATTACAAGGGGCCGAGGATGAAATTTTTTGTGTCGGCTCAAGGGTAAATGCAACACGGCACCCGAAGGTGCCGTGCCAGTGAAGCGGCTACTTAGGGTCGCGGTGTTCGAACTCGCCTTCGATCACATCACCTTCACGCCCCAGGGGTTGGCGTGGAGCCGGGCCACCACGGGGTTGCAGGTCGTCGGCGAACGCACGCTGGCGCATCGCGGCCTCTTCAGCACGCTGGCGCATTTTGCCGGCCAGCAGCTTGCGGGTGAACGGCAGCAACAGCACCAGGCCGAGCACGTCGCTGATAAAGCCCGGCAGGATCAGCAGGCCACCGGCCAGGGCCATCATCAGGCCCTCAAGCATGGTCTGGGCCGGCAGTTCGCCGCGGTTCAGGCTTTCACGGGCACGCAGCGCGGTGGCCAGGCCGGCGACACGCAGCACCAGGACGCCGAGCATGGAGCCTACGATGATCAGCAACAGCGCCGGGAAGAAACCGATCGCACCGCTGACTTTAACGAATACGAACAGCTCCAACACCGGAAACAGCAGAAAGAGCAATAAAAAAGGGCGCATCAAATGGTTCCTCAACGCAAGAATGCCTTGCCAGTTCACCTTAGATGACGTCGCCGTTGTGTGAATTCAAGCAGTAGCCGCGGTTTTTTTCGGCCAGACTTCAGCGTGCGCCAATGAAACCAGGGCTTCACGCACTTGTGTCGGCGTATTGCAGGGCTCGGCAAACCCTAGCCAATGTAACGATTGGCCAATGCGCAGGTGCATGCCTTCGCTGTCGATGCCGGCCAACTGTGCAGGCTCGGTGGTCGGCAAGCCGCCCAGCTCGACGTAATGGGCGATGGCCTTGGTGTGATCGCTGTTCATGTGCTCGATCATGCTGCGCTCGGCCTTGCCCGCAAACGGGTTGGCCAAGGTTAACTGGTCGACCCAATGGATCGCGCCAAACCCACCGATGTAACGGTGACGGACGGGGTTGAGCACCCAGAAATCGAAATCGTGGGCCTTGTGGTAGTTGGCCGAATCAGGGAAGTAGCGGTAGTAGCGCTCGGCCGCAGCTTCGATGGCGGCGGGGTCTTCCAGCTTCTCGGCTTCGGCCAGGTAGGTCAGGCGCCCCACGGCTTGCACATCATCGGCCTCGCGCTCACCCACCAACAGCGAACACTTGGGATCTTTTTGCAGGTTGTGGGTGTGCTGGGCAATGCGGCTGATCAGGATCAGCGGGCGGCCCTGCTCGTCCAGGCAGTAGGGCACCACCGAGCCAAAGGGAAAGCCGGGCATGGCTTTGGACTGTGTGGCGAGCGCCCCACGGTATTCCTTGAGCAACAGCTCTCGGGCGTTCTTGGCAACCTGCGTGCTCAATAGATGACTCCTCGGGTGTTCCGCGGCCCATGGCATATGGGAATGGATCTCAACACAAGGTAATCAATATCTGCGCAGGTTGCCAGAGTGACCGACGCCGGTTTACCAGGCCACGCCAAAGCCTGCAGTGTAGCGGGTCTTGCTCAAGCTGCTGTCGGAGTCGCCGCTGATGACGTCACGCTCGGCCTTGAGGTTGAGGGACGCCCATTCGGTGACTTTGTAGCGCAGGCCCATCTCGGCATCCAGGGAGTAATCGGCCGGACCGTCCAGAGGCTTGCCCAATTCGCCGTTGGTGAAGAACTCCACGGTCTTGCCCACCAGGTAGCGGTTGTAATTCCACTTCATGGCCAGAGAGTAGAAGTTGTCCTTGCCGCCGTCGGCATATTCGTAATCGGTACGGTTGACCAGCGATCCGAGGGAGAACGCGCCCAACTCATCGTCCCAGAACTGGTAGCCCGGACCGGTACCCACGGTGCGCTGGCGCGCCAGGTCTTCGACCTTGTCGCGTTTGTAGGTCAGGCGCCCCTGCCAGAACCAGTGCTCGGTGATAAAACGGTCCAGGTCGTATTCCAGGGCCCAGTTGTCGGTGGTGGTGACGTCGTCCTGGAACTCGCGGTTGTATTCGCCCTTGCCCGTATGACGCCACTGGCCGTGACGGGCCGAGGTCTTGAAGTCGATGTCGTAGTCGTTGGTGTCTTTGTCCGCGCGCTTGTAGTCCAGCGCCAGGTCGACATTACCCTTCCACACCAGGTCTTCGATCACGGGCTTGGGCTTCATGATCTGTTGGATACTTGCCAGTTCCACCGTCTTGGGCGCCTCGCCATTGGCCAGCACCACCTTGCCGTCATCCGATGCCTGCAAGGACTTGGCCTTTTCACCGCTGTAGGCGTCCTGCTTGACCAGCAGCTCCTGGTCACTTTCCAGGGTTTTGACCTGCTTCCAGTCCACCGGAATGGAGCCTGCGTAGGTGGTTTGGATCAGCAACTTGCCACCGTCGAAGACTTTTATCTTGCCAGTGAGCCGGTCACCGTTTTTCAACCAGACGGTATCGGCGAGCAAGGGCGTGGAAGCACTGAAAACAGCAAGGCACAACAGGGTTCTGGACAACATAAGCAGGTACGGGGCTCAGGATAGGCGAAAAAAGGGGCGTTATAGTGTTACATGGCTAGAACTGACTCAAGGATTTATATTGAGTTCAATACTCATCGTCATGTTTACAGACGTTTCTGACAAAACAACGACGATCTCAACGGATATCTCCACAGTGATCCCACCTGCAGATGCACCACAAAGCCCTGCCGAGATGCGCCGCACCGCCTTGTACCTGACGTTATCGCAGGTGCCCGAAGGCTGCGTGGTGAGTTACGGCGAGCTGGCCCACCTGGCGGGTCTGGGCCGTGCTGCCCGCTGGGTCGGGCGCACCCTGAGCCAGTTGCCGCAAGACACGCGGTTGCCCTGGCATCGGGTGCTGGGTGCCGGTGGTCGGATAAGCCTGCCGGTGGGCAGTGCCTCGGGCGACGAACAACGTGCGCGTTTACGTAGCGAAGGCGTCACTATCCTGAACAATCGTGTTGATATTCAGCGTCATGGCTGGCGCCCGGTAGAGCACAGCGGTTAGAGTGCGCGCTTTGTTTCCGCAAATCTGAGGCAGACTCCAGCCCATGCCCCGTAAAACCTGGCGCGCCGCGCTCGCCGCCTATGCCAGCCCTTCGACGTTAGTGCTGTTGTTGCTCGGTTTCGCCGCCGGCATGCCTTACATGTTGGTGTTTTCGACGCTTTCGGTGTGGCTGCGTGAAGCCGGTGTGGCTCGCGAGACCATTGGCTATGCGAGCCTGATCGGCCTGGCCTACGCCTTTAAATGGGTCTGGTCGCCGCTGCTCGACCAATGGCGCCTGCCGTTGCTTGGCAAACTGGGGCGTCGTCGCTCCTGGCTGGTGCTGGCCCAATCGCTGGTGATCCTCGGATTGATCGGCATGGGTTTTTGTGACCCGCAAAAACACTTGTCCTGGTTGATCGCCATCGCGGTGATTGTCGCCTTCGCGTCGGCCACCCAAGATATCGCCGTGGATGCCTACCGCCTGGAAATCGCCGACGACAGCCGTCAGGCCGCCCTGGCGGCAAGCTACATGTCCGGCTATCGCATTGCCGCCCTGCTGGCCACGGCCGGTGCGCTGTTCTTTGCCGAAGGCTTTGGCTCCACCGGCTTCAACTATAAACACTCGGCCTGGACCGGCACCTATGTGCTGTTCGGCGTGTTGATGGTGCCGGCGTTGCTCACCACCTTCCTCATGCGTGAACCTGATGTGCCACTGCGCACTCAGTTGCAGGCCGGCCGCTACAGTTTCATGCACCAGTTGGTGTCGGTGTTTGTGCTGATCGTGCTGTTGGTCTCAGTGCCGGCGATGTTCACCCAGTTGTACAACACCGACTTCGCCAGCGTGCTGTTCCAGGGCGTGAGTTTGTGGGAACTGCTGATGGAAGACCGCGCGTTCCTGCGCGCCATCCTCTATATCATCCTCACTACCCTGTGCCTTTCAGCCATGGGCCGCCGGGGCCTGGCGCCCGTGCTCACGCCGGTCAACGACTTTATCCTGCGCTACCGTTGGCAGGCGCTGCTGCTGCTCGGGCTGATTGCCACCTATCGCATGTCCGACACGGTGATGGGCGTCATGGCCAACGTGTTCTATATCGACCAGGGTTTCACCAAGGACCAGATCGCCGGAGTGAGCAAGATCTTCGGCCTGATCATGACCCTGCTCGGCGCCGGCATGGGCGGCCTGTTGATCGTGCGGTTCGGCATATTGCCGATCCTGTTCATCGGCGGCGTGGCCTCGGCCGGTACCAACCTGCTGTTCGTGATGCTCGCCGACATGGGCCCCGACCTGCAGATGTTGATCGTCACCATCTCCCTGGACAACTTCAGTTCGGGCATGGCCACCTCGGCATTCGTGGCTTACCTGTCGAGCCTCACCAACCTCAAGTTCTCCGCCACCCAATATGCGCTGCTCAGTTCGATCATGCTGTTGCTGCCACGTTTGATCGGCGGCTATTCAGGCGTGATGGTGGAGAAGTTCGGTTACCACAACTTCTTTATGATCACCTGCCTGTTGGGCGTGCCGACGCTGCTCCTGATTGCGTTGCATTGGTTCCAGGAGAACCGCCGCGCCCGGCTGAATCCCCCGCCGGAAGACTGACACGACTCAGTCAATGTGGGAGCTGGCTTGCCTGCGATAGCGGTGGTGAACCCAGCGCCGCTATCGCAGGCAAGCCAGCTCCCACACAAGCGACCGTTACGACAGATACGCCCCGCCACCTCACGCCTGTACTCCGGCGACAAGCGCCCGTACAATCCCAAGTCATTTCAAGTCCAAGCAACCGACAACGGCCTACCATGCGTACCAGTCAATATTTGCTCGCCACACAGAAAGAAACGCCTTCCGACGCGGTTGTAATCAGCCATCAGTTGATGCTGCGCGCCGGTATGATCCGCAAACTGGCCTCGGGCCTGTACACCTGGTTGCCCATGGGCTTGAAGGTGATGCGCAAGGTCGAAGCCATCGTTCGTGAAGAAATGAACGCTGCCGGCTCTCTGGAAGTGTTGATGCCGAGCACCCAACCGGCTGAGTTGTGGCAGGAATCCGGGCGCTGGGAAGAGTACGGCCCTGAGTTGCTGCGCTTCAAAGACCGTCATGGCCGCGATTTCTGCGCCGGCCCGACGCACGAAGAAGTCATCACCGACCTGATGCGCAACGAGTTGAGCAGCTATAAGCAGTTGCCGCTCAACCTGTATCAGATCCAGACCAAGTTCCGTGATGAGATCCGCCCACGCTTCGGCTTGATGCGTGGCCGCGAGTTCATCATGAAGGACGCCTATTCGTTCCACGCCGACCAGGCTTCCCTGCAAGCGACCTACGACCGCATGCACCAGGCCTACTGCAACGTGTTCACGCGCCTGGGCCTGAAGTTCCGCCCGGTTGAAGCGGACAACGGCTCCATCGGCGGTGCCGGCTCCCACGAATTCCACGTGCTGGCCGAGTCTGGCGAAGACGATATCGTGTTCAGCAACGGTTCCGACTACGCGGCGAACATCGAGAAGGCCGAAGCCATACCACGTGAAACCTCGCGCCCTGCTCCCACCGAGGAGCTGCGCCTGGTCGACACGCCAGACACCAAGACCATCGCGGCCCTGGTGGAGAAATTCAATCTGCCGATTGAAAAGACCATCAAGACCCTGATCGTGCGCGCCGAAGAAGAAGGCAAGCTGATCGCCCTGGTGATCCGTGGTGACCACGAGCTCAACGAAATCAAGGCCGCTAACCAGCCTGGCGTAGCCAGCCCGCTGGTCATGGCCACCGATGCCGAACTGCGCGACGCCATTGGCGCCGGTGCCGGTTCCCTCGGCCCGCTGAACCTGCCACTGCCGATCATCATCGACCGTTCCGTTGAGCTGATGAGCGACTTCGGTATCGGCGCCAACATCGACGACAAGCACTACTTCGGCGTGAACTGGGAGCGTGACCTGCCGGTTCCGACCGTGGCCGACCTGCGCAACGTCGTGGCCGGCGACCCGAGCCCGGATGGCAAGGGCACCCTGGAGATCAAGCGCGGCATCGAAGTCGGGCACATCTTCCAGCTGGGCAACAAGTACAGCAAGGCGATGAAGTGCGAAGTACTGGGTGAGAACGGCAAGCCGATCACCCTGGACATGGGCTGCTACGGCATTGGCGTATCCCGCGTGGTTGCCGCTGCCATCGAGCAGAACAACGACGAGAAAGGCATCATCTGGAGTGACGCGCTGGCGCCGTTCCAGGTGGCCCTGGTGCCATTGCGCTATGAAACCGAGCAAGTACGCGAAGCCACCGACAAACTGTACGCGCAACTCACCGCCGCCGGTTTTGAAGTGCTGCTCGATGATCGGGACAAGAAAACCAGCCCGGGCATCAAGTTCGCCGACATGGAACTGATTGGCATCCCGCACCGGATCGTGGTCAGTGACCGCGGCCTGGCGGATGGCAATCTGGAATACAAGAGCCGGACCGAAGCCGAAGCCCAACCGTTGCCGGTGGCTGAGGTGCTGTCTTTCCTCCAGGCGCGTATTCGTCGCTGAAAACCAGATCAAGAGAAGTCATGTTCAAGCGAAACACCAGAGCCCTGGGGGGCGCCGCCTTGTGCGGCGCCCTGCTGGTCAGCGGCTGCGCCAATCAGATGTCGCAACGCAGTGAACACGAGGAGCGGGTCGAGCGTAAGTTGCTCGACCACAGCCTGCAGATCGATGTAGGCGAGCCTAAAGTGCTGGAGCTACCGCAACGCCGGGTTCGCATTCATGAGCAGAAGACCTTCGAGGTCACCGAATTCGAAGTCACCCGTCGTTACGACCGCTACACACCCTACCAGCCCTGGCGCAAACTCTATGAGATGCCCCTGGGTGCCGTGGCGCTGGTGGCGGGCGTGGGTGCTAACGTGGTGAATATCTTCGCCCTCGGCAACCTGCCCACGAGTGTGACCCATGACTGGTTGAGCTATGGCGTGGACGGCATCAACCCGTTCATGAACGTGCAATCCCACGGCCGTGCGCAACAGAACCTGGCGGCCATCGATGAAGTCCAGCGTGACAAGCGCCTGGAGTATTCGAGCCTGCCCTGGAGCGAGCGCCCGGTGCAAGTCACCGCCGGCAAGCAGACCCACGAGCTGACCACCGACCGTAACGGCATACTGCGCCTTAACCTGTTGGACAGCCCCTTTGCCGAGCAGGACCTGAACCGCGTCACCACGCTGAAAATCACTGTGGCGGATGGCCAGGACGACGTGCATACCGACTCGACCCTGGCGGTCAGCAACACGCTGCGCAGCAAGCTGCTCGAAGCCCATGCCCTGATCTATGACGACCTGGAAGATGACGAAGTGAACCAGTGGGTACACCGGGTCAAACGCCTGTCGGAGCTGGGCCTGGAAGAAGAAGCCAGCGAGCTGGAACAAAGCCTGATTGAACTGACGCGCAATGATCCGGAGTTGCAGCAGGAGTTTGTGCAGGCGTTGACCAAGGATGGGGGGCGCTTGGTGGCGGATCCCGGCGCACGCTGATCGCTCAATACCTGTGAAGATCAAACTGTGGGAGCTGGCTTGCCTGCGATAGCGGTGTATCAGTTAAAGCATTCGTGACTGACAAACTGCTATCACAGGCAAGCCAGCTCCCACATTTGTTTCGGGTTTTTACCAGGAAAACTCGAGCTGTTCGTTGCCGCCGCTCAGGTCCAGCAACCGCACCCCTATCCCCAACAACCGCACCGGCTTGCCCCCGCGATTGAACGCCTGGGTCATCAACTGCTGATAACTCTCCAGATCCCGCCCTGCCCCGGCCTGCTCCAGCGTCGTCTGGGTAAAGTCATGAAACTTCACTTTGACGAACGGCTTGCCCGCCCGGTAGCTGCTGTCGATACGCGCCATGCGCCCGGCCAGGGTCTCCATCAGCTCCGGCAGTTTCGCCAGGCAGCTTGAAAGATCCGGCAAGTCCACATCGTAGGTGTTTTCCACGCTAATCGATTGCCGACGGCTGTCGTTTTGCACCACACGGTCATCAATTCCACGGGCCAGGCTCCAGAGGCGCTCGCCAAAACTGCCGAATTCGCGCACCAGCGCCAGTTTGTTCCAGTCGCGCAATTGCAGGCAGTCTTCGATGCCCAGGCGCGCCAGCTTGTCAGCGGTGACCTTGCCCACGCCATGCAGCTTGCTGACACGCAACTGCGAGACAAAGTCTTCAACCTGATCCGGCGTGATCACAAACAGGCCGTTGGGCTTTTTCCAGTCGCTGGCGATCTTGGCCAAAAACTTGTTGGGCGCCACGCCGGCAGACACAGTGATATGCAACTGGTTGGAGACCCGGCGCCGAATGTCCTGGGCAATACGCGTGGCGCTGCCGCCAAAATGCGGGCTGTCAGACACATCAAGGTAAGCCTCATCCAGCGACAACGGCTCGATCAAGTCGGTGTAGTCGCGGAAGATCAGTTGGATTTCTTTCGACGCTTCTTTATAGGCATCCATGCGCGGCTTAACAATGGTCAAGTCCGGGCAGAGCTTCAAGGCATGACGTGACGACATCGCCGAACGCACCCCATACGCTCGCGCCTCGTAGTTGCAGGTAGCGATCACCCCCCGCCGGTCCGCCGAACCGCCCACCGCCAAGGGCTTTTGCGCCAGGCTCGGGTCGTCACGCATCTCGATGGCGGCGTAGAAGCAATCACAGTCAACGTGGATGATTTTGCGCTGCGTCATATAAACGGGGTGTGAACCAACGGGTGGCCAGTATCGCATTCACACCTGTATATAGCACCAGTAGTTTGATTCTTCCTTCCAAGTGGTAGGAAGTTTCCTTGATGAATTTATTTTTTCAATCGAATTCGGGCTTCCGATAGAGCTGAAAGCCTTGGCCTGACTGGCCCAGAGCACTTCACGCCCCCTCTTTGGAGAGCTAACCGATTGAACCACAAGCGCTTTTGTTTGATTCACAGGTTGACACACTCGCGTTCCTCTGTAGAATGCCGACACACAGACGCGGGATGGAGCAGTCTGGTAGCTCGTCGGGCTCATAACCCGAAGGTCGTCGGTTCAAATCCGGCTCCCGCAACCAAACATCAAAAAAGGCTACTCGAAAGAGTGGCCTTTTTTGTGCGCGCTTGTTTTTGCCTGCACAATGCAGCCAACACCTTGATTTCAGAATAATTAGCGCTTATTTCAGCGATCAGCTCATTAACGGTTGACACCCCGCCGCTGGGCTGTAGAATGCCGCCCACAGACGCGGGATGGAGCAGTCTGGTAGCTCGTCGGGCTCATAACCCGAAGGTCGTCGGTTCAAATCCGGCTCCCGCAACCAAACATCAAAAAAGGCTACTCGAAAGAGTGGCCTTTTTTGTATCTGACGAAAAAGTTCTTCTGAAACAATGACATGGCATCTTTCATGAAACCGTAGACGGTTTGCAGAGTCCATCTCATTGCACGCTATGCTCAATGCTCAAGCGCTACCCCTCTACGACCAATGGCCGCAGTCGCCGCGCCCGGTGATCCGCGTTAATATTTGTAATTATTTTGTCCATAGGGATTGGTAACTTGGCTGGATACCTCCATCCTGTCGCGCACAATCCACGAGGTGATTGATGCGCGCCAACTCGTCTGAACCACAAGACACCGTTACAGCAGAACAACCGATCACTCCCACCCGTTTGCGGTGGCTGGACCTGTTGAGCAAATACCGCCAGCCCATCGGCCTGGCCGTGACGCTTCTGCTGTTTGCAATCGCCCTGATCGCCTGCCGGCACCTGCTGCTGGAGCTGGACCTCTACGCCCTGCACGATTCGATCCTGGAAGTGCCCAAGCCGGCCCTATTGGGGGCCTTTGCGGCGGCGGTCGCCGGTTTTGTAATCCTGCTCGGCTATGAGTTCTCCGGCGCGCGTTATGCCGGCGTGCAATTGCCCGCCAAGACCCTGGCCCTGGGTGGTTTCACCGCCTTTGCTATCGGCAACGCCATTGGCTTGTCGATGCTCTCGGGGGGTTCGGTGCGTTACCGTTTATATGCACGCCATGGCATCGGCGCCTCGGAAGTGGCGCACATGACCGTATTCGCCAGCCTGGCCCTGGGCTGTGCCCTGCCACCGCTGGCCGCGCTGGCCACGTTGAGCAACTTGCCGGCCGCCTCCACTTACCTGCATTTATCGCAAAGCCTGCTCGGCGGCATTGCCGGCGCCGTGCTGCTGTTGTCGGCCCTGCTGTGCATCGGCATCTATCGCCGCCGCCTGCCGGAACAGCCCTACCCCGACAACCTGCTGGTCAAGGCCGGGCGCCGTACCCTGCGCCTGCCTGGCCGACGCCTGACTTTCCTGCAACTGATCATCACCGCACTGGACGTCGCCGCAGCCGCCACCGTGCTGTATCTGCTGTTGCCGGAAGCTCCGCCCTTCGGCCCGTTCCTGTTGGTGTACCTGCTAGCCCTGGCCGCCGGTGTGCTCAGCCATGTGCCGGGCGGGGTGGGGGTATTCGAAGCGATCCTGCTGGCGGCCTTTGCCGACAAACTTGGTGCCGCGCCCCTGGCTGCTGCCTTGCTGCTGTACCGCATGATCTACGTGGTGCTGCCGCTGCTGATCGCCTGTGTATTCCTGCTGGTCAACGAGGCCCAGCGCCTGTTCCAGACCCAGCAAAGTCTGCGGGTAGCGTCGGGGCTGGCAGCGCCAGTATTGGCCGTCCTGGTTTTTTTGTCCGGCGTGGTCCTGCTGTTTTCCGGCGCCACGCCAGAGATCGACTCACGCCTGGAAAACATCGGCTTCCTGATTCCCCATCGTCTGATCGACGCGTCGCACTTCGGTGCCAGCCTGATCGGTGTGTTGTGCCTGTTGCTCGCCCAAGGCCTGCGCCGGCGGTTGTCGGCCGCCTGGATGCTGACCATGGTGTTGCTGCTGGTCGGCGCCCTGCTTTCGCTGCTTAAAGGCTTCGACTGGGAAGAAGCCAGCCTGATGACCATGACCGCGGTGCTGCTGGCCATCTTCCGACGCTCCTTCTACCGCGCCAGTCGCCTGACCGAGTTGCCGTTTTCGCCGCTGTACCTAGTGGCCAGTGTCTGTGTGCTCGGCGCTTCGATCTGGCTGTTGCTGTTTGCCTACCAGGACGTGCCCTACAGCCATCAACTCTGGTGGCAGTTCACCCTAGATGCCAACGCCCCACGTGGCTTGCGTTCGCTGCTCGGCGCCGCCGTGTTACTGGTGATCGTGTCGCTGACCTGGCTGCTGCGCACGGCACGCCCGGTCATCCACCTGCCGACCCCGGAAGAACTGGAGCGCGCCAGCAAGATCCTGATGGCCTCGTCCCAACCCGACGGCGGCCTGGCGCTCACCGGCGACAAGGCGCTGCTGTTTCACCCTAACGATGAAGCCTTCCTGATGTATGCCCGTCGCGGGCGTAGCCTGGTGGCCTTGTACGACCCGATCGGCCCGACCCAACCGCGCGCCGAGATGATCTGGCAGTTCCGCGACCTGTGCGACATCCACCACGCCCGTCCGGTGTTCTATCAGGTACGCGCCGAGAACCTGCCGTATTACATGGACATCGGCCTCACCGCGATCAAACTGGGTGAAGAAGCCCGCGTCGACCTGAAACGCTTTGACCTGGAAGCCAAGGGCAAAGAAATGAAGGATTTGCGCTACACCTGGAACCGTGGCACCCGGGACGGCCTGTCCCTGGAAATCTGCGAACCGGGCAAGGCGCCGATGGATGAATTAAAAGTCATCTCCGACGCCTGGCTTACAGGTAAGAATGTGCGGGAAAAGGGCTTCTCCCTGGGCCGTTTCAGCGATGACTACCTCAAGCACTTTCGTATCGCGATCATTCGCTTCGAAGGGCGCCCGGTGGCCTTCGCCAATCTGCTCGAAACCTATAATCATGACCTGGCCAGCCTCGACCTGATGCGTGCCCACCCGGACGCGCCCAAGTTGACCATGGAGTTCATGATGGTGGGCCTGATTCAACACTATAAGAGCCACGACTACGCGCGCTTCAGCCTCGGCATGGTGCCGTTGTCGGGCTTGCAACCGCGCCGTGGCGCACCGCTGACCCAGCGCCTGGGCTCGATGGTGTTCCGCCGTGGCGAGCAACTGTATAACTTCCAAGGTTTGCGCCGCTTCAAAGACAAGTTCCAGCCCGACTGGGAACCCCGTTACATGGCCGTGCCCGCAGGACTGGATCCGCTGGTGGCATTGGCCGATACCGCCGCCCTGATTGCGGGCGGCTTGACTGGATTGGTGAAACGCTGATGATTCGACGCTCCTGGCGGTATGTATTGGCTTTAGTGGTGCTGCTTGCGCTGATCGCGGCGGGTGGCTTCTGGTACTGGAACCGCCCCGCCCCGCAACCGACCCTGGAGCACTTGCCCCAGGCCGACGGTTCGGTAATGACCCGCGTAACCCCGGCCAGCAACGCAAAAGCCCGCGTGGCCGTGGCGGTGATGGCCGACGAAACCCTGACCGACAGCCAACTGATTGCCCTGAGCCAGGGCGGTGCTGCGCAACTAGTTCAGGTGGTGCTGCCCAAGGATGACTGCGCACTGCAGGAAAAAGCCCTGCAAGGCGCCCTGGCCCAGCTCAAAGGCCCGGCAACCCTGGTCAGCGGCATCGGCCCTGGCGCCGCACTCGCCTGGCGCTGGCTGGCCACCCAGAACGACGACAAGGCCAACGCCATCTCCGTGGGCTTCGCCCTGAAACAGGAAGGCTGCAACGACCCGCTGCCGAAAACCGCCGCCCATGGCAGCTGGCTGGTGGCGTGGAACGATAACCCCGACGATGAAAGCGCCAGTTTCGTACGTGACACACCGCGCGCTACTACCAGCATCAGCGACTACGACATTCATTACCCACAGGTGCTGAATAACGAACTGCGCAAGCAACTGGTCGGTTCGGACAACGGCGGCCTGGCGATTCCAGTGGTAGAAGTGCCTGCCGGCCAAGCCAAGGACACCGTGACCCTATTCCTCTCCGGTGACGGCGGCTGGCGCGACCTGGACCGCGACGTGGCGGGCGAGATGGCGAAGATCGGCTACCCGGTGGTGGGCATCGACACCCTGCGCTACTACTGGCAGCACAAGACGCCGGAGCAAAGCGCCAAGGACCTCACCGAGCTGATGCAACACTACCGGCAAAAGTGGGGCACCAAGCGCTTCGTGCTGACCGGTTACTCGTTCGGCGCCGACGTATTGCCGGCCATCTACAACCGTATGCCAGAGAACGAACAGCAACGGGTGGACGCGATCATCCTGCTGGCCTTCGCCCGTACCGGCAGCTTTGAAATCGAAGTGGAAGGCTGGCTGGGCAACGCCGGCAAAGAAGCCGCCACCGGCCCGGAAATGGCCAAGCTGCCGCCTGAGAAAGTCGTGTGCATCTACGGCGCCGAAGAAGTCGACGAGAGTGGCTGCACCGACAAGACCGCCGTGGGCGAAGCCATGAAGCTGCCGGGCGGGCATCACTTCGATGAGAACTACCCGGCGCTGGCCAAGCGCTTGGTGGATATTATCGTCAAGCATCAGGCCAAAGCCGAATAACTCCAGCTTAACCTAAGACCCAATGTGGGAGCGGGCTTGCCCGCGATAGCGCTGGCTCAGTCACAGTAGCGTTGAATGACACTCCGTCATCGCGGGCAAGCCCGCTCCCACAGTGGTACGTGGTGTTGATGAAAACTAACGCGGTTCGATGTGCGCAATCATCAGTTGCACCGTCTCATTGCCACGAAATTCATTCACATCCAGCTTGTAGGCCAATTCCACCCAACGCACCGTCGGGTTTGGCCACACTTCGCGGTCCACACCAAAGGCGATGCCATCGAGCTTCACCGACCCGCACTCGCTCTTGAGCACCACTTTCAAATGCCGCTCGCCCACCACCCGCTGCTCCACCAACTGGAATACCCCGTGAAACAACGGCTCGGGAAAGTGCTGCCCCCACGGGCCGGCATGGCGCAGGGCGCGGGCCAGTTCCAGGTGAAATTCTTCCACCGCCAGGGTGCCGTCTGAAAGCAGGCGGCCGGTGAGGTCTTCTTCGCGCAGTTGCCGGCGCACTTCGGCATCGAAGGCTTGCGCAAACAACGGGAAGTTGGCCTCGGGCAAGGTCAGCCCCGCCGCCATGGCGTGGCCGCCGTACTTGGTGATCAGGTTGGGGTGCTGGCTGGCGACGACCGCCAGCGCATCGCGGATATGAAAGCCTTGCACCGAGCGTCCAGAGCCCTTGAGCAGGCCATCACCGGCATCGGCGAAGGCGATGGTCGGGCGGAAATAACGCTCCTTCATGCGTGACGCGAGGATCCCGATCACCCCTTGGTGCCACTCCGGGTCAAACAGGCACAGACCGTACGGCATCGACTCCACCGGCAGGTCCTTGAGCTGGGCCAGGGCCTCGCGTTGCATGCCTTGCTCGATGGATTTACGGTCCTGGTTCATGCCGTCCAGTTGCGCGGCCATTTCCCGTGCGGCGGCGAAGTCCGTGGTAAGCAAGCATTCAATGCCCAGGCTCATGTCATCCAGGCGTCCGGCCGCGTTCAGACGCGGGCCGAGGATGAAACCCAGGTCGGTGGAGGTGATACGCGCATGATCACGCTTGGCCACTTCCAGGATCGCCTTGATCCCCGGCCGCGCCCGACCGGCCCGAATACGCTCCAGCCCCTGATGCACGAGGATGCGGTTGTTGGCGTCCAGCGGCACCACGTCAGCGACGCTGCCCAGGGCCACCAGATCAAGCAGTTCACCGATGTTCGGCTGGGGCTTGTTGTCATACCAACCCAGGCTGCGCAACCGTGCACGCAGGGCCATCAATACATAGAAGATCACGCCGACGCCGGCCAGGGCCTTGCTGGGAAATGTGCAGCCCGGCTGGTTAGGATTGACGATGGCGTCAGCGGCCGGCAGTTCATCGCCGGGCAAGTGGTGGTCGGTCACCAGCACCTGCAACCCCGCCGCTTTCGCCGCCGCCACGCCTTCGACGCTGGAGATACCGTTGTCCACGGTGATCAGCAACTGCGGCTCGCGCTCCAGCGCCACCGCGACGATTTCCGGGGTCAGGCCGTAGCCGTATTCGAAGCGGTTGGGCACCAGGTAATCGACATGGGCCGCGCCAAGCAAACGCAGGCCCAGGGTGCCCACGGTACTCGCCGTGGCGCCATCGGCGTCGAAGTCACCGACGATCAGGATGCGCTGGCGTTGCTCCAGGGCCGTCACCAGCAAGTCCACCGCCGCATCGATGCCCTTGAGCTGCTGATAGGGAATCAACCGCGCCAGGCTCTTGTCCAGCTCGGCCTCCGACTGCACCCCGCGTGCGGCGTAAAGGCGGGTCAACAGCGGCGGCAGTTCACCGAGAAAAGGCAGGACGGCGGGCAATGGGCGGGGATCGATACGCATGGGGTGACGGGAGCTTCTCTTCTAATACATCGGTTAAACACAGAGAGTGAACGCAGCAGAGATCAAGTGTGGGAGCTGGCTTGCCTGCGATGCATACGACTCGGTACATCAGACACACCGAGTGGATGCCCTCGCAGGCAAGCCAGCTCCCACCTTTTCAACCGCGCTCGCCGACCAGCCATTGCAGTTGCACTTCATGCTGGCCACGGTCATCGGTCACAAAGATCGTGCCTTCGCTGATCATCACGTCCCACTTGATCACCCGCGGCATGTCCTTGGCCAGGGTCTCCAAGACTTCCTGGGGCACGGCAGCGATGTGCACGTTTTTCAGGTTGTTGGCCACCGGCACCACCTTGCCTTCCCACACGCGCAGGCTGCCATAGGCCAGCAGGCTGGTGCGTTCGGTGCGGCGCGAACACCAGGTCAGGCGGTCGGCATCTGGCTGGCCGACTTCGATCCAGTGCAAAACCCGATCATCCAGGCTTTTTTCCCACAGGGCCGGTTCGTCTACATCCGACAGGCCACGCCCGAACGCCAACTGCTCGTTGTACCAGAGGGCGTAGGCCAGCAGGCGCACGGTCATGCGCTCTTCGGTTTCCGAAGGGTGGCGGGCGATGGTCTGTTTGACGCTCTCGTACACCGAGCGGTCGAGGTCGGTGAGGTTGAGTTCGAATTTGTAGGTCGTGGACGGCTGGGCCATGAACGGGCTTCTAAAGACAAGGAAAGGCGGCCAGTCTAACCGATGGCGAGGGCATTGAACGAATACTGCGCTGCATCCGGGCGGCTCGCCTATGTTAAAAAGCAGGACATCATCGTCCCGCGCTCGTAAGGATCCCCATGTCGCTCACTGCCAAACCACTTGCCGGCCTGAAAGTCATTGAACTGGGCACTTTGATCGCCGGCCCGTTTGCCTCACGCATTTGCGCTGAATTCGGCGCCGAGGTGATCAAGGTCGAATCCCCGGACGGCGGCGACCCGCTGCGCAAATGGCGCAAGCTGTATGAAGGCACTTCGCTGTGGTGGTTCGTACAGGCGCGCAACAAGCAGTCGCTGACCCTCAACCTCAAGCACCCGGAAGGCCTGGCGATCCTCAAGCAACTGTTGGCCGACGCCGACATCCTGATCGAAAACTTCCGCCCAGGCGTGCTGGAGAAACTCGGCCTGAGCTGGGAAACCCTGCACGCCCTCAACCCCAAGCTGGTGATGGTACGCCTCTCGGGCTTCGGCCAGACGGGGCCGATGAAGGACCAGCCGGGGTTTGGCGCGGTGGGCGAGTCCATGGGCGGCTTGCGCTATATCACCGGCTTCGAGGACCGCCCGCCGGTGCGCACCGGGATTTCCATCGGCGACTCGATTGCCGCGTTGTGGGCAGTGATCGGCGCGCTGATGGCGCTGCGTCATCGCGAAGTCAACGGCGGCTTGGGCCAGATGGTGGATGTGGCGCTGTATGAAGCCATCTTCGCCATGATGGAAAGCATGATCCCCGAGTTCGATGTGTTCGGGTTTATCCGTGAGCGCACCGGCAACATCATGCCCGGCATCACCCCGTCCTCGATCCACACCACCGCAGACGGCAAACATGTGCAGATCGGCGCCAATGGCGATGCAATCTTCAAGCGCTTCATGCGGGTGATCGGCCGTGACGATTTGGCGAACGACCCTGCACTGGCCAGCAATGACGGGCGTGACGCTCGCCGCGATGAGCTGTACGGCGTGATTGATCGCTGGGTCAATTCGCTGTCGCTCGCCCAGGTGATTGAGCATCTGAACAAAGCCGAGGTGCCCGCCAGCCGCATCTACAGCGCCGAAGACATGCTGGGCGACCCGCAATTCCTGGCCCGGGAAATGTTCCTCAAGGCGCAGTTGCCGGGCGGCAAGGACTTCAAGATGCCCGGCATCGTGCCCAAGCTCTCGGACACACCGGGCAGCTGCGAATGGGTCGGCCCGCAACTGGGTGAACACAACAGCCTGGTGCTCAATGCCTTGGGCTACGACGCGGCGGCTATCACTCGCCTGCGCGAGGATGGCGCGATCTGACAAATCCCAGGCAAAAAGAAACCCCGAGCAGTGGGGAGACAACTCGGGGTTAAACGTGGTCTACAAAAAGACCCGCACAGCAAGCGACAAACACCGGAGCACAATGCCTGCTCTTGCTGTTACAAACTCTGACTGACCACCTTGTAGGAAGGTTCCGAAGAAAAATAATGTTTCATGCCAGTGCGCCGCCACGGGTTTGGGAGGCGTTGCGCAAGGCAGCGATGACTGAAGGTTCCAGGCGCCCTTCGGCGATTTTCAGGTCGCGGAGCAGGCAATCCACCACATCCACCAGCGCGCGCTTGTCGCTCAATTGCGCACGATCGACTTCACGTTCAACCACGATGGCGCCACCGGGGTTCTTCACGGTTACCAGGCAGTCGTCGCGCATACCGGCAGAGGTCAGCGTAACCTGATAAGGGCTCAGTGCTTGGCTGAGCAATAGGTTGATACTTTCCATCTCGATCACCACTCAATCATTCGAAAAAGGTTCGAAAAACAAAAATGTCACGAAGAGGCTGACATTCAAGTGACCCGTGCTCAAAGCAGAAAGTTCTACCTTTTGTGTAATCCACTGCTTGAGGAAAACGAGCATGCACGGAAAAGATGACAGAGAAAAAACAACGGCGCACAGGCTAGAATCCCTGGATTGTCCCGGGAGCCTGCCTTGAGAGCTGCGTCTGAACCGCCCTTGCGTATCGTGATTGCCGACGATCACCCGATTTTCCTGATTGGCCTGCGCGCCGTGCTCGAGCGTGACACGCACATCAGCATCGTCGGCGAGGCCAATTCCCCCCAGGCCCTCAGTGCGTTGTTGCAACACTGTGCCTGCGATGTGGTGGTGACCGACTTCATGATGCCCGTCGAGCCCCAAGCCGACGGGTTGCGCTTGATCGAGCAACTGCGCCGGCACTATCCGCACCTGCCCATTGTGGTGGTGACCATGCTCAACAATGCCGGGTTGTTTCATTCCATCCTGGCGTTGGGCGTGATGGGCTTGCTGAGCAAGGCCAGCCTGGCCGATGAGCTGCCCCAGGCGATCCGCCAGGTTCGCCAGCAACGTACCTATGTGGCCCAGACCATCCGCCAGGCGCTGAGCCTGGCCGGGGAAGTCGGCGCTGATCGCCTGCACTCCCAGGAGCACCTGTCACCCCGGGAACTGGAGGTGATTCGCCTGTTGGCCAGTGGCATGACGGTGGGCGAGATCGCCGCGCACCTGCACCGCAGCAAGCAGACCGTCAGCGCGCAAAAAGTCAGCGCCATGCGCAAGCTGGGGCTGGTCAACGATGCCGCCCTGTTTATTTACGTGCAGGAACACGGGCTGGCCTAGCCTGGAACGCGATCCATTGCTTGAGCGTCTCGGCCTCCATCGGCCGGGCGATAAAGCAACCTTGCAGCCACGCCGCGCCCAGTTCGCCCACGGCGTGATAATCGGCGGCGGTTTCCACGCCGGTGACCACCACGGCGACATCCAGGCGCGCCGCCATGCTCATGGCGCCCGCCACCACAGCGGCCTTGCGATCATCATTGGCCATCCCACAGGCAAACGCCGGGGGAATTTTCAGCTCGGTAAAAGGCAGTTCCAGCAAATGCTGCAGGCTGGTGCCGCCCATGCCGAAGTCGCCGATGGACAACTGGCAACCCAACATGCGCAAGCGCAGCAACCCAGTGACATGGGCGCTGTCGGTTTTCAGCGTCGAGGTTTCCACCAACTCCAGGGTCAGGCTATGGGCGGGCACACCATGAAGTTGCAGCAAACCTTGCAGCACCTGGGGGAAGTGCTCGCGCTCCAGCATACGCCCGGGAATGTTCACAGCTACCGGCAGCACTCGGCCGCTTTCGCCCATCACCTGGTTCGCCAGGCCAAGCGCCTGCTCCAGCACATGCCAGGTAAACGCCTCTTCCATGCCGGCAAACTCCAGCACTGGCAGGAACTCGTCAGGCAGCAATAGCTCACCGTCCTGCAACTGCCAACGCGCCAGCGCCTCCACCCCTTGCAACACACCGGCCTGACTGACGATGGGCTGGTACCAGACCCTGCCACAGGCTGCGATAGTCGCCTGGCTGACATCCGCCGAGGGCGGCAGTTGTTCCTGCTCGCTCAAGCTCAGCAGTTGACGGACGCGCTCCCAGGACAGCACCGCTGGCCCTGGACGCAAGTGCTCCTGACAATCGCTCAATACTTGCCCGATCAGCTTGGCCGAGGCCGGCTTGGGCAAGCACGCCAAGACCTTGAGCCCCAATTGGCGAGCCATGTTCGCCACGCCTTCCAGCACGTCGGGCTCGGCGTTGCTGAGCAGGATCAACACCTGGGCCAGGCGGCGTTCGGCCAACTCACGGATCAACGCCAGGCCATCGCCCTGCTCCAGGTACAGGTCGCAGATGGCGATATCCACCGGGCCTTTGCTGTCCAGGGACTGGCGGGCAATTTCGACCGTTTCCGCGGCCCGCACATTGAACACACCGTTAGCATTGAGCATCTGGTGCAAGGCCATCAGTTGAAACGGGTTGTCTTCGAGGATCAGGACGTTCAGGGATCGCATGGGTAAGGGTGTCGGTACAGAGAAAGTCCTGCACAGTAGCCATACGCTGCGCCGTGTCCCATAGGACGTGTCCTAAAAGCTTCTTTAAATGTGGGAGGGGCAAGCCTTGTCGGTCAAGCGCAGACCTCCTGTGGGAGCTGGCTTGCCTGCGAAGGCGGTGTGTCAGTCGCTACATCTGTTACTGCACTACCGCTATCGCAGGCAAGCCAGCTCCCACATTTGATCGTCGTTGCCTTGAGCATTGCGTTCGCTTAGCTGATCGGCATTAAGGTGTCAGGCATCCAGATAAGGTTGCAGGTCGCGACGAAAAGCCTTGAGCACCTCGGACAAGCGCAACCAGGGTTCTTCAAGCTCGGCGCCGCGCTGCTCTCGGGCGCATTGCTCAAGGGCGACACAGGCCTTGGCCAGTGGCAGTGCGTCCACCAGCGAGCAAATGCCCTTGAGCCGGTGCAGCGATGCATTCAAGCGTGCCACGTCGCGCTCGGCCAGGGCACCCGCCAACACCTCGTGTTCGTGGTCCAGGCTCTTGGCCAGTTCCTGCAACATGCTTTGCAGCACCGGGCCATCGGCCTGGGTCATGGTGCGCAGGGCCTCGATATCGAACGAACGCTGGGGTGCCAGGCGTGCCAGCACTTGGGTCCAGTGTTCCAAGGTCACCGGCTTGACCAGCAGTTCATCCATACCGGCGTCCTCGCAGCGGCGTTGTTCATCTTTCATGGCGTTCGCGGTGCAACCCACCAGCGCGCTACGAGGCCGTTGCTCCTCGGCTTCGAGGCGCCGTATCGTCGCACTCAAGGCATAACCGGACATGCCGGGCATCTGACAATCGGTGACCAACACGTCAAAACGCTGCTCACGCCAGCGTTGCAACGCGGCCTCGGCCGACTCCAGGGCGACCACTTGATGACCGAGGAACTGCAACTGCTGCGCCAGCACCAGGCGGTTGGCCGCCAAATCATCCACCACCAGTATCGACAGGCTGCGCCCCGTCGGTGACAACGTCACGGTGGGCGTTGCCGGCACATCATCGGTGCTGACCCGGTCCAGGCGCAGGTCAATGCACACCACCGTCCCCTCGCCCACCACGCTATCGAGGTGAATGCTGCCGCCCATCAATTCCACCAGTTGCTTGCAGATACTCAGGCCCAGCCCGGTGCCACCGTGTTGCGCAGCGGTCAAGGCGCTCACCTGAGTAAAAGGCTTGAACACCCGCGGCTGTTGCTCGGCGCTGATGCCCGGGCCACTGTCCTTGACGCACAGGTGCAGGTATTCGGTATCGGTCTCATCCCGTTGGCAAGTCACGCTGAGGTGAACCCCGCCCCGCTCGGTAAATTTGAGCGCATTGCCCAACAGGTTGTGCATCACCTGGCGTAACCGCAGCGGGTCGAACCAGTAATAACCCTGAGCAGCCGGATCAAACGCCAGGGTCAGGTGCAGGCCCTTCTTTTGCGCTGTGGCTTCGAACAGGCTCTGAATGCCCTCGAAAAAACGCTTCAACTCGGTGGTCTGTGGCGCCAGTTGCAGGTGGCCGGCCTCGATCTTGGCCAAGTCCAGGCTGTCGCCCATCAGCGCAATCAGCTCGCGCGCCGAACGATGGGCCACCTGCAGCGCCTCGGAAACCGGCTGGCCGCTTGCCAGGCAACGCTCTTGCTCCAGTTCGAGCAAGCCAATGATGGCAGTCATGGGAGTGCGAATCTCGTGGCTCAAGGCCGAGAGAAATGCACTTTTGGCGTAGTTCGCTTCGTCGGCGGCCTGGCGTGCGTCCATCAACTGGCGCTCCAGGTCTTTGCGTTCGTTGATATCGATCCAACCGCCCAACAACCCCTGCAGGCGGCCCTGGGCGTCAAAAAAAGGCACGGTCCACTGGTAGACGTGATAACTGCCGCCGTTGAGTTCCAATTGCCGGTCGACAAACAACGGCTGCTGCGTGGCCAATTGCTCCATGTGGCCTTCGTGCAGGCGTGCCGCTGTGGCGTCGGGCACGACCTTGCTCTCCATCAGCGTCAGGCCCTGGATCAGCTCCAGCCGGGTCGCCAATTGCTGTTCATAACTTTTATTGCAGGTCACCAGGCGCCCGTCCAGGTCGCGGACGAACAGCGGGTTGGGCATGCCGTCGAGCAGTGCGCGCTTGAACGCCAACTGGTCGTTGAGCCGTTGCTCGGCCTCCAGCCGTTGGCGAATCTGGCGCTTGAGCCGGCTGTTCCACACCAGCGACACCAACACAAACAGCAGCGCCGTGGCCACCGTCCAATAGGCCCATGGCGGTACGCGTTGCCAGGCCGGCAGCGGAATCGCCACGGCACCGATCCAACGCAGGCGCAACGCACTCAGCTCAGCCACCGGCAACGCCTCCAGGGCCTTGTTCAGAATGCTCAGCAGCTCAGGTTGGTCCTTGCGCACCGACAGGCAGTTGGACGACCACTTGCCATCGACACTGCGTCCGATACGCAGACCATCTTCCGGGTAACTCTGCACTTCCACTTCAGTTTGAATGGTAGCGGCCGCCTCGCCCCGTCGTACCAGCTCACGGGCCTGGTTGTAATTGTCTACCAGGCGCAAGGTGATGTTCGGATGCGCATGGCGAATATCATTTTCCAATACATGACGTGCCGGCAGCGCCAGCACCTTGCCGTCCAACTGCTTCAAGCCCGTCAGGGGCGAGGCATCGGCACGTTCGATAAACACCCAGCCGGACCCGCCAAAACCATGACTGAAGTTGAGCAACGCACTGCGCTCCTGATTCACAGCCAGGGTCGTGTTCATCTGTGCCTGGCCGGTTTCCAGCCATTCCAGGGTTTGCGCAGTAGAACCCACCTCTTCATAGACGAACTGCAAACCGGTCATGCGCGAGATGCGATTCAACAGGTCGACATTCAGGCCAACCCACTGGCCGTCCTTGTCCCTGAAAATGTAAGGCGACATCTGCTGGGCCACCACCACGACATGGGGATGCTCACGCACCCAGGCCTGTTCCGACGCCGACAACGCAACGCGCTCACCACTGATACCGACGCCGAGCCCGGTGGTCCAGCGCGCGAGGATTTCACGCTGCACCGACTCGTCAAGGCTTGCCAGCGCGCGGTTCATCATGGCCCCCAACAACGGATCTGCCTGGCGGGTGGCGAAGGCAAAACCGATGGGCGCCAGCCGGCTCTGCTCCTTGATCTGCAACCCCAGGTAAGGCCGCAGCGATTTATAGGCGCGCACAATCACTTCGTTGCCGATAAACGCATCGACGTCACCTTGCTTCAAGGCTTCGAGGCCGCTGTAGAGGTTGGGGGCGAGCATGATGTGGCTGTCGGGATACGCCGCGTGCACCTTCTGCACGTTGGCGTAGCCGTCGAGCAACACCAGCTTCTTGCCGGCCAGATCGTCGCCTTGGGTATCGTCGCGACGCAGCACCACCACCGAGCGGTCGGGCATGTAGTCCGGGGTGAATTGCAGGCCAGGTACGTCACGCTCGTAACCATTGGCACTGGTGAGAATGTCGATGGTGCCGTTGCGCAGCGCTTCGACCGCCTGGGCGCGCTCGGAGAAGCCCAGCACTTGCATGGGCACACCCAGCCGCGCGCCAACCAGGCTCAAATAATCGGCGCTGATGCCCTGGTAGCGATTGCGGTCGCGGGTGATATCGATCGGCTGGTAGTCATCTATCGAGATACCCACTTTGAGTGTCCGATGCGCCGCCAACCACTGCTGCTCCGTTGGCGCCAGCGGCATAGGTTCAAGCGGGATAAACGCCGGGACCAGTTTGAACGGCAGGCTGACGGCGGCCAGGCTCATGGGCACCTGGATGAGCCACAACAGGCACACCAGCTTCAACGTCCATTGGATCAACACCTGCACCGGTTGGGTTTCCTTGATTGGGCGACTGGGCAAGTATGGCTCGCCAGAATGAAAAAGCCCGTCACGAGGACGGGCTTGGCCGACTGCAAAAAGCTGAATGCATACCTGTAGCAGCCTGATATCCGCCTTATGGTCAGCGGGTGAGTTAGCTGAATGTGGGAGCCGGGCTTGCCCGCGATGCAGACGCCTGGGTATTCAGTCGTACCGAGGCGCCTGCATCGCAGGCAAGCCAGCTCCCACACAAACCCGCTACCCCATTCTTGATTAGAGCGGTTTGCCCCGATTGCCATGCTGGCTGACAAACGCCTGCACTGTCTTCAGGTCATTGGCCAATACGGTGCAGCGCTCTTCGCGCTCGAACAGGTCGGTCAAATGCTCCGGCAACTCCAGGGCCTTGCCAATGCCGGCTTTCTCGACCGCTTCCGGGAACTTGACCGGGTGCGCGGTACCGAGGATCACCATTGGAATATCCAGGCTGCGGCGGCATTCGCGGGCGGCTTTCACGCCGATAGCCGTGTGCGGGTCGAGCACTTCGCCGGTTTGGGCATAGACCTGCGCGATGGTTTCGCAGGTCTGCGCATCGTCCACGGCCAGGGAATCGAACAGCTTGCGGGTTTCGGTCCAGCGCTCTTGCTCGACGCTGAAACCGCCACCTTGCTTGAAGCTGTTCATCAACTCGGCCAGGGCTGCGCCGTTGCGACCGTGCATGTCGAACAGCAAGCGTTCGAAGTTCGACGAGACCATGATGTCCATGGACGGCGACAGCGTGGCGTGCAGGGTTTCCTTCACATACTGGTTGCCGCTCATGAAGCGATGCAGGATGTCGTTGCGGTTGGTGGCGACGATCAACTGGTTGATCGGCAGGCCCATGTTGCGTGCCAGGTAACCGGCGAAGATGTCGCCGAAGTTGCCGGTCGGCACCGAGAACGACACCGAACGCGCCGGGCCGCCCAACTGCAGCGATGCATGGAAGTAGTAGACGATCTGGGCCATGATCCGCGCCCAGTTGATCGAGTTCACCGCCACCAGACGCGTGCCCTTGAGGAAGCTCTGGTCAGCGAAGCTGTTCTTGACCATTTCCTGGCAGTCGTCGAAGTTGCCTTCGATGGCGATGTTGTGAATGTTCTCACCGAAGATGGTGGTCATCTGCCGACGTTGCACCTCCGACACGCGCTTGTGCGGGTGCAGGATGAAGATATCGACGTTTTCGCAGTGCTTGCACCCTTCGATGGCCGCCGAGCCGGTGTCGCCGGAGGTGGCGCCGATGATTACCACGCGCTCGCCGCGCTTTTCCAGCACGTAGTCGAGCAGGCGACCGAGCAGTTGCAGGGCGAAGTCCTTGAACGCCAGGGTCGGGCCGTGGAACAGCTCCAGTACCCACTCGTTGCCGTTCAACTGGCGCAGAGGTGCGATGGCGCTATGGGCAAACACGCCGTACGTCTCTTCCAGGATCTTTTTAAAATCCGCATCCGGAATGCTGCCGGTGACGAACGGGCGCATCACTCGGAAAGCCAGCTCGTGATACGGCAGGCCGGCCCAGGAGGCGATTTCTTCCTGGGTGAAGCGCGGCAGGTTTTCCGGCACATACAGGCCGCCGTCGGTGGCAAGGCCTGCCAGCAGAACGTCTTCGAAATTCAGGGCCGGTGCCTGGCCGCGGGTGCTGATGTAACGCATGACTGGCTCCTCTAAAACATTCTCGAACAGGGGCCGCCGAATGGACGGGGCCCCTGGAACAAATCGGTTAGTTCAAGTGTTCGACGCGAATCCGCACCACCGGGCCGACCACGCCTTGCAAGGCTTCCAGGGCATGGATGGCATCGTTGATGTGCTGTTCGAGCACGCGGTGGGTCAGCAGGATCATCGGCACCTGGCCGTTTTGTTCCTCGACTTCCTTCTGCATGATCGACTCGATGTTGATACCGCGCTCCGACAGGATGCTGGCCACCTGGGCCAGCACGCCTGGATGGTCCTGGGCCTGGATGCGCAGGTAGTAGGCACTTTCGCAGGCTTCGATCGGCAGGATCGGGTGGGCCGACAGCGAGTCCGGCTGGAAGGCCAGGTGCGGCACACGGTTTTCCGGGTCGCTGGTCATGGCGCGAACCACGTCCACCAGGTCGGCGATCACTGACGAAGCGGTCGGCTCCATGCCGGCACCGGCGCCGTAGAACAGGGTGGAACCGGCGGCGTCACCGTTGACCATCACCGCGTTCATCACGCCATTGACGTTGGCGATCAGGCGGTCGGCCGGGATCAGCGTCGGGTGCACCCGCAATTCGATACCGGCCGGGGTGCTGCGCGCTACGCCCAGGTGCTTGATGCGGTAGCCCAGGGCTTCGGCGTAGTTCACGTCGGCGGTGGTCAGCTTGGTGATGCCTTCGGTGTAGGCCTTGTCGAATTGCAGCGGGATACCAAAAGCGATGGACGCCAGGATGGTCAGCTTGTGGGCCGCGTCGATGCCTTCCACGTCGAAGGTCGGGTCGGCTTCGGCGTAACCCAGGGCCTGGGCTTCGGCCAGCACGTCTTCGAAGGTACGGCCCTTCTCGCGCATTTCGGTGAGGATGAAGTTACCGGTGCCGTTGATGATGCCGGCCACCCAGTTGATGCGGTTGGCGGACAGGCCTTCACGGATCGCCTTGATCACCGGGATACCACCGGCCACCGCGGCTTCGAACGCCACGATCACGCCTTTCTCGCGGGCCTTGGCGAAGATCTCGTTGCCGTGCACGGCGATCAGCGCCTTGTTGGCGGTGACCACGTGCTTGCCGTGCTCAATGGCCTTGAGCACCAACTCGCGGGCCACGGTGTAGCCGCCAACCAGTTCGATGACGATATCGATCTCAGGGTTGGTGGCCACGGCGAACACATCGTTGGTAATCGCAATACCGGTCGTTTCGAACTGAGGCTTTGGCGAACGCGTGGCAATCTGCGCCACTTCAATCCCGCGACCTGCGCGGCGGGAAATTTCTTCAGCGTTACGCTGAAGTACGTTGAAGGTACCGCCACCGACGGTCCCTAACCCACAGATGCCTACTTTGACCGGTTTCACTGAAGAACTCCCCATGAAACGGCCGACGCTAGGTCGGCCGTGAAAACAGCCGCACAACTGCGGCTCTCAATTAATGACTCGCCGACGGTTCGGCGGGCCATGATCGTCAAAGGCTCAACGATAAATGCTTACTTGGCACCCAGTGCCAGTTTGGCAACTTGCGGCGCCGGCTGGTAGCCCGGAATCACCTGGCCGTCGGCCAAAACGATGGCCGGTGTACCGTTCACACCAATGGACTGGCCCAGGGCGAACTGCTTGGAAACCGGGTTGGCGCATTTGGCCGATTTGATTTCCTTGCCGTCGACCATCTTGTCCATGGCCGCCTTTTTGTCGGCCGAACACCATACGGCTTGCAACTGCTCGTCACCCGGCGAACCCAGGCCCTGGCGCGGGAACGCGACGTAGCGCACTTCCACGCCCAGCTTGTTCAGTGCCGGGATTTCAGCGTGCAGCTTGTGGCAGTACGGGCAGGTGGTGTCGGTGAACACGGTGATGTGGGTCTTGGTCTCGCCGATGGCCGGGTACACCACGGTTTCAGCCACCGGGATACCGTTGATCAGCTTGGACACACCCAGGCGCTCGGCCTTCTCGGTCAGGTTGACCGGCTTGCCGTCCTTGAGCTGGAACAGGTAGCCCTGGACGATGTACTGGCCATCGGCACTGGCGTACAGCACACGGCTGCCCTTGAGCTTGACTTCATACAGGCCGGCCATGGGGCTGGCGCTGATGCTTTCGATCGGGGTATCGAGCGCCAGGTTGGCCAGGCTCTTGCGAATGGTCTGCTCGGCCGCATCATCGGCGACCGCAAAGGTGGAAACCAACGCAATGGCTGCGGCGGCAATAATCTGGGTCAAGCGCATGGGAACTCCTGAAGGCAGAGGCAGGGACGGGAGCAGAATACTGATCTGGACCACAATGGATGCCGTCCCCTTTGCGAACCGGCAAAGCCTACCACAGTTGGGCGGGAGGGCAGACCGCGACAGGTAAAATGGGCCATTTCTGACGGTTTTATCCGCGCGGGTGATGCTTGGCGTGCATATCCTGCAAACGTGCGCGCGCCACATGGGTGTAGATCTGGGTTGTGGATAAGTCGCTGTGGCCGAGCAGCATCTGTACCACGCGCAAATCCGCGCCGTGGTTGAGCAAGTGGGTGGCGAAGGCATGGCGCAAGGTGTGGGGTGACAGCGCCTTGCCGATCCCGGCCACTTTGGCCTGGTGCTTGATGCGGTGCCAGAAGGTCTGGCGGGTCATCTGCTCGCCGCGCTGGCTGGGGAACAGCACGTCGCTGGGGCGCCCACCGAGCAGTTCGTGGCGCGCATCGCGCATGTAGCGCTCGACCCACACAATCGCCTCCTCGCCCATGGGCACCAGCCGCTCCTTGCTGCCCTTGCCCATCACGCGCAACACGCCCTGGCGCAGGTTGACCTGCTCCAGCGTCAGGCTGATCAGTTCGGTGACGCGCAAGCCGCAGGCATACAGCACCTCAAGCATGGCGCGGTCGCGCTGGCCGATGGCCTCGCTCAGGTCCGGGGCCGCGAGCAAGGCATCGACGTCGGCTTCCGACAAGGATTTGGGCAACGGCCTGCCGAGTTGCGGCATGTCGATTTGCAGGGTCGGGTCGACGGCAATGAGTTTTTCCCGCAGCAGGTAGCGATAAAAGCCACGCACGCCGGAGAGGAATCGCGCAGTGGAGCGCGGTTTGTAGTTCTGCTCCAGGCGCCAGGCCAGGTGATCGAGGATCAGCTCGCGCCCGGCATTTTTCAGCTCAAGTTTTTTCTCCTGCAGCCAGCCGTTAAACAGCGCCAGGTCACTGCGGTAGGCCTGGCGTGTGTTGTCCGACAGGCCTTTTTCCAACCAGAGGGCGTCGAGGAAGCGGTCGATCAGGGGATGGTCAATGGCAGGCATGGGCACTCAAGCAACGCAGCACAAGGCAATACGCGAATTATTTAGTGAACTGTGGCAAGAGCCATTAGTCTTTCATAGCCCGCTAATTCAAGGAACAGGAAGCTTTAATGAACGAACAACAGATTTTGTTGGCTTTTGGCGGCATTGGCGTGGCCGCACTCGGCTGCCAGTGGCTGGCCTGGCGCCTGAAACTGCCAGCGATTCTGTTTCTTCTGCTGAGCGGGATTCTGGCAGGGCCGATACTCGGATGGCTCGACCCGCAGGAAATGTTCGGCCCTCTGTTGATGCCATTGGTGTCATTGGCAGTGGCGCTGATCCTGTTTGAAGGCAGCCTGACCCTGCACCTGTCGGAGTGGAAGGAAATCGGCAGCGTGGTGCATCGCTTGGTCACGGTTGGCGCCCTGTCAACCTGGGCAGTGATCACCCTGGCCACCCACTGGCTGCTGGGTTTTGACTGGATGCTGGCGCTGCTGTTCGGCACGCTGACTCTGGTGACCGGGCCAACCGTGATCGTGCCCATGCTGCGCGTGGTACGCCCCAAAGCCTCCATCGCCAATATCCTGCGCTGGGAAGGCATCGTCATCGACCCGATTGGCGCGCTGCTGGCGGTAGTGGTGTATAGCTTCATCATCGCCAGCGCATCGGGCGATGGTTTGAGCCACAGCCTGCTGACCTTCGGCGGCGTCATCCTCTGCGGCAGCCTGTTCGGCATCGCCGGTGGCTGGGTACTGGGGCAGATCATGCGCCGCCAGTGGTTGCCGGAATACCTGCATAACCTGGCGACACTGGCGGGCGTGCTGGGTATCTTCATCGCTTCCAACCAGGTGATGCATGAGTCCGGCCTGCTGGCGGTCACGCTGATGGGCATGTGGATGGCGAACATGAAAGGCGTGGATGTACGGCACATCCTGCACTTCAAGGAAAACCTCAGCGTGTTGCTGATTTCCGGGCTGTTTATCCTGCTGGCGGCACGCCTGGACCTGAACGCCATGATCGCCCTGGGGCCGTTCGTGTTGATCCTGCTGTTGATCATCCAATTCATTGCACGCCCGTTGAACGTGGCGCTTTCGACCTTTGGCTCGGGGTTGAACTGGCGCGAGCGCGCACTGCTGGCCTGGATCGCCCCACGGGGCATTGTGGCGGCGGCGGTGTCAGCGATCTTTGCGATCCGCCTGGATGAGGCTGGCCACGAAGGCGCGTTGTTGCTGGTGCCGCTGACCTTCGCGGTGATCATCGGCACCGTGGTGCTGCAAAGCGCCACGGCACGCCCCTTGGCCCGCCTGCTCAAAGTCGCTGAGCCGGCGCCTAGCGGCTTTTTGATCGTGGGTGCGAACGGCCCGGCGCGAGCACTCGGCAAGGCGTTGCAGCAATTGGGCAGCCGCGTGTTGCTAACGGATTCCAGCTGGGAAAACATCCGCGCCAGTCGTATGGAAGGCTTGCCTACGTACTTCGGCAACCCGGCCTCCCAGCATGCCGAATCCCATCTGGACCTGGTCGGCCTGGGGCACCTGCTCGCCCTCTCGCCTTCTGGCGAACTGAATGCCTTGGCCACCATGCGTTTTCGCCATGACTTCGGCCATCGCCTGTTCGCCCTGGCCAGCAGCCAGGAAAACCGTCGCACCGACAAGCACAAGGCCAGCCATGAACACCGTGGCCATTTGCTGGGCAGCCAACCTTTGAGCTACACCAAACTGGCCAGCCTGTTGGGCCAGGGCGCCGAACTGTATAGCACCAACCTCACCGACGGCTTTGGCTGGGAGCAGTACCAGGCGTTGCACGGCGAGCGCGCCACCTTGCTGTTTGCCAGGGACACCAGCGGCTGGGTGCACGTGGTCTCGCCCGAGAGCAATTTGAAGCCCGTAGCGGGCTGGACCTTGCTGGCGGTCATTCAACCGCAGGCCAGCACCGCCGAGTAATCAGTCAACAAAGCCAGGCAGTACTGGGACAGGGCGTTTATCTGCGTCAATCGCGACAAAGCTGAATACGCCCTGGATCGCCTTTTCACGGCCATCAGCGCTCATGCTCTCGACGAACACTTCAACCTCGACCTTGAGGCTGGTGTTGCCGACCTTGATCACCCGACCGATCAGCTCAACGATAGAGCCAGCCGGGATCGCATGGTTGAAGTCGATACGGTCGGTGGAGACCGTCACCAAAGGTAAGCGACAGAAACGCGTGGCGGTGATGAACGACACTTCGTCCATCCAGGCCAGGGCAGTGCCGCCGAACAGGGTGTTGTGATGGTTGGTGGTGGGCGGGAACACGGCCTTGGTCACGTGGGTGACGGACAGGTCGGTGCGGCGCTGGATTTCTTCGAGGCGGGTGGTCATGGGTCAATACCGGCAGATAGGCAAATTTCAGGCACAAAAAAGCAGCCCGTAGGCTGCTTTTTTCTGCATCGGGAAGCTGGACTTAAGCCAGTTTTTCCTTGATGCGAGCTGCTTTACCGGACAGGTCACGCAGGTAGTACAGCTTGGCTTTACGTACGTCACCGCGACGCTTGACGGCCATGCTGTCGATTTGCGGGCTGTAGGTCTGGAAAGTACGCTCTACGCCAACACCGTTGGAGATTTTACGAACAGTGAAAGCACTGTTCACACCACGGTTACGCTTGGCGATTACCACGCCTTCGAACGCTTGCAGACGCGAACGGTCGCCTTCCTTCACTTTCACCTGAACGACAATGGTGTCGCCCGGGGCAAAGGTAGGGATCTCTTTGGTCATCTGCTCTGCTTCGAGTGCAAGGATGATTTTGTTAGTCATGCTGTGCTCCTAAGGTAAGTCAATGGACCTACCATCGATACGTTGTTAACTATCGTCCCGCGCGAGGATGTATTCCTCGAGCAGCTTCTTCTCTTCTCCAGAAAGCGAGCGGCTTTCCAGAAGATCGGCGCGTCGTTCATAGGTCCGACCAAGGGACTGCTGTAAACGCCAACGCCGGATGTGTGCGTGATTGCCACTTAGCAATACGTCGGGAACACGCTGATCCACATACACCTCCGGACGGGTGTAGTGCGGGCAATCCAGCAAACCATCCGTGAAGGAATCTTCCTCCGCGGAGTCCGCATGCCCTAAAGCTCCGGGCAGCAGTCGTGTAACCGCATCTATCAGGACCATCGCCGGCAGCTCGCCGCCAGACAGGACATAGTCCCCAATCGACCACTCTTCATCGACATGAGCTTCAATAAAACGCTCGTCAATGCCTTCATAGCGACCGGCAATCAGGATCAAACTTTCCTCATTCGCCAGTTCGCGTACCGCCGCCTGTTTCAGCTGACGGCCTTGAGGGGACAGGTAAATTACCTTCGCCTTCTCCCCGGCGGCTGCCTTGGCCTGAACCAACGCATCTTCCAGGGGCTTGATCTTCATCACCATGCCCGGGCCACCGCCAAATGGGCGATCGTCCACAGTGTGATGTCGATCCGTCGTGTAGTCTCGCGGGTTCCAACAGGTGAGCTGCAACAGCCCCTGTTTCACCGCCCGACTGGTGATGCCGTACTCGCTGATGGCGGAAAACATCTCGGGAAACAAACTGATCACTTCAATGCGCAAATTAGCCACGCTTAGAAGTCCGCGTCCCATTCCACCTTCATCTCGCCCGCTGCCAGGTCGACGGCCAACACGCATTGCTCGGTATAGGGCAACAGGCGTTCACGGTCATCCAGGCTGCCAGCGCAAGGCTTGACCACCATTACATCATTGGCGCCGGTTTCCAGAAGATGATCGATTTTCCCCAGCAATTGCCCGAGTTGATCAATAACCTTCAGACCTTCGAGCTGGTACCAGTAGTACTCGCCGTCGGTCAATTCAGGGAACAGGTTGCGCGGCACGCAGATCTCATAACCGGCCAGAAGACGAGCTTCTTCACGATCATCAAGACCCTTGAGCTTTGCGACCAGGAACTTGTCGCTCCCGCGTCCACTGACCAGCTCAACCTGCTTCACACTCCCTTCGCGCTTGAGCGTCCAGGTTTTGTACTGCAACAGGTTTTCAGTCGGATCAGTAAAGGAATACACCTTCACTTCGCCGCGAACGCCATGAACAGAGTAAATCTTGCCGATAACGATCAAATCATCAGCAACAGCTGGCGTCGCGTTCATATTGCTCAGGCTGCGGCCTTAGCCGAGTCCTTCAACAGTTTTGCAACGCGCTCGGATGGCTGTGCGCCAACGCTCAGCCAGTAGGCTACGCGCTCTTGGTTCACGGACAGACGAACTTCTTGACCACGAGCAACAGGGTTGAAGAAACCAACCTGTTCCTTGTGCGAACCGTCACGCGGGTTGCGGCTGTCGGTTACGGTCAAGTGGTAAAACGGGCGCTTTTTGGAGCCGCCAAGGGCAAGACGGATTGTTAGCATGTGAACATCGTTCCTGTAGTCGGTGCTGCAAATCTAAATGCACAGCGGGCATAGGTGCCCGAAAGGCCGCATATTCTAAGGAATATCCGGACTTTTGCAAATGTCTTTTTCTGGCGCCTATCAGCGTGCCATTCAGATCTGCTATAGAGCCGTCGGTTAAAACGGCGAGTCAGCGCCCGCCAACGGCGGGTTTGCTGGAGATCCCACATCCCTGTGGGGCGGAGCGCAAGCAAGGCTTGCGCTCGAATACTTTACATTTTAGGCATGCCGCCGCCGGGCAACATACCGCCCATGCCGCGCATCATCTTGGCCATACCGCCCTTGGCGGAGAATTTCTTCATCATCTTCTGCATCTGCTTGTGCTGCTTGATCAAGCGACCGATGTCCTGCACCTGGGTGCCGGAACCCATGGCGATCCGGCGCTTGCGCGAACCGCTGATCAGCTCAGGGTCGCGGCGTTCGGCCGGGGTCATGGAGTTGATGATGGCTTCCATCTGCTTGAACTGTTTCTCTGCCGCGCCCTGGGCGTTGCCCATTTGCGCCAGGTTCACACCGCCGATGTTGGGCAGCTTGTCCATCAGGCCGCCGAGGCCGCCCATGTTCTTCATCTGTTGCAGCTGGTCGCGGAAGTCTTCGAGATCGAAGCCCTTGCCCTTCTTCAGCTTCTTGGCCAGTTTGTCGGCCTTGTCCTTGTCGAGCGTGGCTTCGGCCTGCTCGATCAGGCTGAGCACATCACCCATGCCGAGGATGCGCGAGGCGATACGCTCAGGGTGGAACGGCTCGAGCGCTTCGCTCTTCTCGCCCATACCGATGAACTTGATCGGCTTGCCAGTAATGGCACGTACCGACAGCGCGGCACCGCCACGGGCGTCGCCGTCGACCTTGGTGAGGATCACGCCGGTCAGCGGGAGTGCGTCACCAAAGGCCTTGGCGGTATTGGCCGCATCCTGGCCGGTCATGGCGTCGACCACGAACAGGGTCTCGACCGGGTTGATCGCGGCATGCAGCGCCTTGATCTCGCCCATCATCTCTTCGTCGATGTGCAGGCGACCGGCGGTATCGACGATGACCACGTCGATGAACTTGAGCTTGGCTTCTTTAATAGCCGCGTTGGCAATGTCGACCGGCTTCTGGCTGAGGTCGGACGGGAAGAAGGTCACGCCCACTTCGCCCGCGAGCATTTCCAACTGCTTGATGGCCGCCGGACGGTACACGTCGGCCGATACCACCATCACGGATTTCTTCTTGCGCTCTTTAAGGAAGCGCGCCAGTTTGCCGGCGGTGGTGGTTTTACCCGCACCTTGCAGACCCGCCATCAGCACGACGGCTGGCGGCACGGCGCTGAGGTTCAGGTCTTCGTTGGCCGCGCCCATCAGGCTTTCGAGCTCGGCCTGGACGATCTTCACAAAGGCCTGGCCCGGGGTCAGGCTGCGGGACACTTCGGTGCCGACCGCACGTTCCTTGACCGAGTTGACGAAGTCCTTCACCACCGGCAAAGCCACGTCGGCTTCCAGCAACGCCATGCGCACTTCACGCAGGGTGTCTTTAATATTGTCCTCGGTCAGCTTGGCCTTGCCGGTAACGTGGCGCAGCGTCTGCGAGAGACGGTCAGTCAAGTTTTCAAACATGCGCGATCCTTTCAGGCCCTACTCATCGAAATGCAGGTAGACCGAGGTAATGGCGGCCCAGGCTGGGGGAAATCGCTATTAAAAACAGCGTTCGCCGAGCCTGCGGCGTGGGCAGGTCGCGGATTATAGCGAAGACTGCGCCCATGCACACCCGCTGTCTGGCCCGGGAGTCTTTCGTGCAACGCAGGTGTGTGCCAAACTCAACGCCTTTCGGGCTTGCCTACCAGGATTTATGCTCCCCTTGTCACCCAGTTTGCTACCCAGCCTCGCCGCCGCCATTTTGTATGCCGCTGCGACCCTCTATCAGGGCACTCGTCTGGCCCAAGGCGCCAAAGCGGACAAACGTCTGCTCGTCGGCCTTGGCGTGCTGGCCCTGCTAGCCCATGCCGCCAGCCTGTTCACCCACCTGATGACCCCGGTCGGCCTGGGCCTGGACTTTTTCAGCGCCGCCAGCCTGATCGCCGCGGCCGTCATCGCGCTGACGCTGCTGGCCTGCTACCGGATTCCGGTGGAGAACCTGCTGGTGCTGCTATTCCCCCTGGGAATGCTCACGGTGCTGCTGGCGCAATTCACCCCCACCGGCACCGTACAGGTGATCGACGAGGAGCCGGGCATCCTCGCCCACATCCTGCTGTCCATCCTCGCCTACGGCATGTTCACCATCGCGGTGTTCCAGGCCCTGCTCCTGCTGCTGCAGGATCACCAGCTCAAGCACAAGCACCCGTCGGGGCTGATCAAGAACTTCCCGCCCCTGCAAACCATGGAAAGCCTGCTGTTCGGGTTCCTGTGGGCCGGCTGGACCCTGCTGTCACTGTCGCTGATCTCCGGCTGGCTGTTCGTCGAGAACCTGTTTGCCCAGCACCTGGTCCATAAAACCTTGCTGGCGTGCCTGGCGTGGGTCGTGTTCAGCGTGCTGCTGTGGGGGCGCAACCGCCTCGGCTGGCGCGGGCACAAGGCCATCCGCTGGACCCTGGCCGGTTTCTGCCTGTTGATGCTGGCCTATTTCGGCAGCAAGCTGGTTCGCGAATACATCCTGCATATCTGACGGGCAGTGATCATGGACAACTTGCCCTTAGGGCCGATGCTCGCCGTAATTGCCCTGCTGATCTTGTGGGCGGCGCTGTTTACTGCCATAGAAGCTGCGCAACAACACCTGCTGGCCCTGCGCCCTGGCACCCGCCAGGGCGACAAGGCGGCCGCCCGCCTGAGCTTCCCGCGCCATAGCCTGATCCTGTGCAACAGCCTGTGTCGCGCCGCCGTGGTGATTCTTTGCACCCTGCTGGCAATCTATGCCTGGGCAGAAAACGGGCCCTGGCTAGGCTGGCTGATTTCCTGCGCAGCGCTGCTGGTGCTGGCCGACTACCTGCCCCGCGCCCTGGCCACCCGTCACCCTCAGGCAGTGCTGGGCTTTGGCAATACATTGCTGGGCGTGCCGCTGAAAATCCTCTACCCCCTGGCCTGGCTGCTCAATGGCATCAGCCTGCTGTTATTGCGCCCGTTTGCACGCAAATCCGGCGTGGCGAAAAACAGCGACGAGCCCCTGCCCGACCATGATGACAACCCAGAGCCCGATACCGACGCCGACCGCACTCCCGGCCTGCCCGGTATCCATGCCCTGGACAACATCACGGTCAACGACATCCTGGTGCCGCGCAGTGAAGTGGACGGCATCAACCTCGATGAGCCAATAGAAAACATCATCGAACAGTTGCGCACCTCGCCGCGCACACGCCTGCCGGTGTTCCACAGCGACATCAACCAGGTGCAGGCCGTGCTCAACACCCGGCAGGTCCAACACCTGCTGCCTGACGCCAGCCTGACCAAAGAGGCCCTGCTCGCCGCCTGCCACGAGCCTTACTTCGTGCCGGAAAGCACGCCGTTGCAGCTGCAACTGCTGAACTTCCACAAACAACAGCGGCGCCTGGGCATGGTGGTGGACGAGTACGGTGAAGTGCTGGGCATCGTCACCCTGGAAGATATTCTGGAAGAGATCGTCGGCGAATTCGAAAGCGATCAGGCGGTGGATAACCCGCATATCGAAGCCCAGCCCGATGGCCGCTACATCATCGACGGCGCCGCTTCGATCCGCGAACTGAACAAAAGCCTGGGCTGGCACCTGCCCAGCGACGGTCCCAAGACCCTCAACGGCCTGGTGACCGAAGCGCTGGAAACCATCCCCGATTGCGCGGTGTGCCTGAAAGTCGGCCGCTATCGCCTGGAAATTCTCGAGACCGAGGACAACCGGGTGAGCAAAGTATTGATCTGGCATACCAGCCACGTGCCAGTGGCCGCCTGACCTCAGCAGGCTCAACCCGGTCAATGTGGGAGCTGGCTTGCCTGCGATGCAGGCGACTCGGTCCTTCAGTTGAACCGAGGTGATGCTATCGCAGGCAAGCCAGCTCCCACATTGATCCAGTTCCAGGCCATAGATCCTCACCAGCCCCTTGTTGGATCCTTAGCCCCCTTCCTATAATCCCTGCGGCTTACCCAAGCCCCGCCCGACCGCGTGCTACCCGCACTCAGCGTGTCCTGGCACCGCCTTACCATGTCCGACCGGCGTTTGCTCCCATCCCGAGCCGCTCCGCGCATAGCCCTGATCCATGGGTGTTCGACCAATAATAATCCGCGTCCAAACGCGCAATAACCGTCAGGGATAACGTTATGAGCACCACCTACCAAGAGGCCGCGAGCGCCGCACCTGCCAACTCGACCGCCCGCGTCGCCACCGCGAGCATCGTCGGCACCGCCATTGAGTTCTACGATTTCTACATCTACGCCACGGCTGCCGCTCTGGTGATCGGCCCGGTGTTTTTCCCACAGACCTCTGGCACCGCACAGATGCTGGCGTCGTTTCTGACCTTCGGCATCGCCTTTATCGCCCGGCCACTGGGGTCGGCGTTATTCGGTCACTTCGGCGACCGCATCGGCCGTAAATCAACCCTTGTGGCTTCGCTGCTGCTGATGGGGGTGTGCACCACCTTGATCGGCTTGTTGCCGGGCTACGACAGCATCGGCGCCTGGGCCCCGATTCTCTTGTGTGTTCTGCGCTTCGGCCAAGGCCTCGGCCTGGGTGGAGAATGGGGCGGCGCGGCCTTGCTGGCGACCGAGAATGCCCCCAAGGGCAAGCGCGCCTGGTTCGGCATGTTTCCCCAACTGGGCCCGTCGATAGGCTTCCTGGCGGCCAACGGTTTGTTCCTGATTTTGGCCATGAGCCTGAATGACGAGCAATTTCGCAGCTGGGGCTGGCGCATTCCGTTCATCCTCAGCGCCGCGCTGGTGATGGTGGGCCTGTATGCGCGCCTCAAACTGCATGAGACGCCGGTGTTCGCCAATGCAGTGGCCAAGGAAAAACCCGTGAAAGTGCCGCTGGTGGAACTGTTCAGCCAGCATTGGCTGCCGGTACTGCTGGGCGCCGCGTCGATGGTGGTGTGCTATGCGCTGTTCTACATCACCACGGCGTTTTCGTTGAGCTACGGCGTTTCCACCTTGGGCTACAGCCGTGAAACCTTCCTCGGCCTGCTGTGCTTTGCGGTGCTGTTCATGGGGCTGGCAACGCCATTGGCCGCCTTGGCCAGTGATCGCTACGGGCGCAAGCCGGTGCTGATTGTCGGCGCGGTCCTGGCAATTCTGTCGGGCTTTACCATGGAGCCGCTGCTGACCCATGGCTCGACCTGGGCCGTGGCGCTGTTTCTGGCGTTGGAGCTGTTTTTGATGGGCGTGACCTTCGCACCGATGGGCGCCCTGCTGCCGGAATTGTTCCCGACCCGCGTGCGTTATACCGGTGCATCGGCAGCGTATAACCTGGGTGGGATCGTGGGGGCCTCGGCGGCGCCGTTCTTCGCGACCAAGCTGGTGGCGATGGGTGGTTTGAGTTATGTCGGGGGATATGTATCGGCAGCAGCGTTGCTGAGTTTGATTGCAGTGCTGTGCCTGAAAGAGACGCGGGATAATGATTTGAACAAGGTCGCCTGACCCCATGCTCGTTCCCACGCTCTGCGTGGGAATGCAGTTAGGGACGCTTTGCGTCCCCAAGCGCGACGCAGAGCGTCACAAGAGGCATTCCCACGCAAAGCGTGGGAACGAGCGTGGAGGCTTAGAGCTCTACAACAACAGCCTTGGAAGCACGGGTCGCCTTGGCACGAGCCGCTTCAATCGACTCGTCCCGCGCCAGTGCCACGCCCATACGGCGCTGACCATTCACTTCAGGTTTGCCAAACAGACGCAACGCTGTATCCGGCTCGCTCAGCGCGGCGCCGAGGTTGGCGAATGCGGTCTGGGTGGACTGCCCTTCCACCAGGATCACCGCAGACGCCGAAGGCCCGAACTGACGGATCAACGGGATCGGCAGGCCGAGGATGGCGCGCGCGTGCAAGGCAAACTGCGACAGGTCCTGAGAAATCAGGGTCACCAGGCCAGTGTCATGGGGGCGCGGCGACACTTCGCTGAACCACACCTGATCGCCTTTGATGAACAACTCCACACCAAACAGACCACGACCGCCCAAGGCTTCGGTCACGGCTTTGGCTACGCGCTCTGACTCTGCCAGGGCAATCGGGCTCATGGCCTGCGGCTGCCAGGACTCCTGATAGTCGCCCTTCTCCTGGCGATGCCCTACCGGCGCGCAGAAGGTGGTACCGCCGATGTGGCGCACGGTCAGCAGGGTGATTTCGTAGTCGAAGTCGATAAAACCTTCGATGATCACCCGGCCCTTGCCGGCACGCCCGCCCTCTTGGGCGTAGTCCCAGGCTTTCTGCACGTCATCAGTGCTGCGCAACAGGCTCTGGCCCTTGCCCGACGAACTCATCACCGGCTTGACCACGCACGGGAAGCCCAGGTCCTGGACAGCCTTACTGTAGGCTTCGAAGGTGTCGGCGAAGTGGTATGGCGAGGTCGGCAGGTCCAGTTCTTCGGCGGCCAGGCGACGGATGCCTTCACGGTTCATGGTCAACGACGTGGCGCGGGCGGTCGGAATGACGGTAAAGCCTTCGGCCTCCAGTTCCACCAGGGTCGCGGTGGCGATGGCTTCGATTTCCGGCACGATAAAGTGCGGTTTCTCCGCCTCGATCACCGCACGCAATGCGGCCCCGTCAAGCATGTTGATCACATGGCTACGGTGCGCCACCTGCATGGCCGGCGCGTTGGCGTAGCGATCCACGGCAATCACTTCAACGCCCAGGCGTTGCAGTTCGATTACCACTTCCTTGCCCAGCTCACCGCAGCCACACAGCAAAACGCGGGTCGCGGTTGGCGACAATGGAGTTCCGATTCGGGTCATCTCAGGTCCTCAGGGGAGCGGATCATGGGGGAGAAAGGCCGGCATTTTACATGAACTGTAAAAATTGGCCTCAGTTGGCGACAGCCCGCCGGCGGATGCGCCAGGCCATGATCAGCCAGACCACGGTGACACCGGCGAACTTGGACACCAACGCCGTGCCCGCCACCGCCGGCGTCAGTGCGCCGATCAGGCCGAAAAAGATAAAGGTATCGAGGGGAATGCTCAGCGCCGAACTTATCCACAGGCGGTCATGCAGCGGGCGCTTGGTGATGCTGAACACCAGCCAGTCGATGCATTCAGACACCGCAAACGCCGTGGCACTGGCCAGGGCGATGGACGGGTCGGAGGTGATATAGGACAACACCAGTGCCGCCAGCATGGCGATGATTGCGCCATGGCCGAAGCGGGTTTGCACCATGTCGCGCAGGATAAATACCAGGCCGCCCCAGGCGGACCAGATGATGTCCAGGTGTGGGGCGGTGGAGAAGGCGAAGTTGATCAGCACGACGCTGCTGATGTAGGCGATCAGGAAAAACATGGAGGATGGACCTGTGGGCAATGCCGCACAGGGTACACAATTACAAGGATGTCGTCTGGCAGGGCCTCATCGCAGGCAAGCCAGCTCCCACATGTGAGGGTATTCACACATCAAGGGTGGGAGCTGGCTTGCCTGCGATGGCGGCCTGTCAGGCGCCAGATTTCCCAGGGGTCATCCACATCATCCCACTCGCCACCGCCCGCTCATGGCACAACCCCAGCACCACCCGGCGCTCGGCGTTGTCCATGCGGCTCCAACGCGTGATTTCATCCACATTGCGCTGGCAGCCGGTGCAGATATCGTCATCATTCAGTGCGCAAATGCTGACGCAGGGCGAGGCGACCGGTCGCTCAATCGTGCTCATTCCTGCTCGACCAGGTCACGGGCATAACGCTGCGAGTTATGCACATAGTGCGCGGCGCTGGCTTCAAGCATGCGCTTTTGCGCCTCGGTCAGCTCACGCACCACTTTGCCCGGCGAGCCCATGACCAGCGAGCCGTCGGGGATTTCCTTGCCTTCACCGATCAGCGAGTTGGCGCCGATGATGCAGTGCTTGCCGATCTTGGCGCCGTTGAGGATCACTGCGTTGATACCGATCAGGCTGTAGTCGTCGACGGTGCAGCCGTGCAGCATGGCGTTATGGCCAATGGTCACGCCGGTGCCAAGGGTCAGCGGGTAGCCCATGTCGGTGTGCATCACGCTGCCGTCCTGCACGTTGCTGTTCTTGCCGATCAGGATCAGCTCGTTATCGCCACGCAACACCGCGTTGAACCAGACGTTGGCGCCCTCCTCCAGCTTGACCTTGCCCACCAGCGTGGCATTCGGTGCAACCCAACTGTTGGGATGGGTCTCGACGCGGGCGTCGCCCAGGCGGTATTTCATGGTTTTTCCTCACGGCATGCCATTTAAACGATGGCTTATAGATTGATGAAGCTCTTGGGCGGATGGTGCAGGCTGATCTTGGCATCGTCATAGAGCAGGTTGATCAGCTCGACAATCATGATTGCCGTCAGCCCCCAGATTTTGTATTCACCGAACCGGTAGCTGGGCACATACCAACTGCGGCCCTGGTAATCAATGCGATGGGTATGTTCGCGTGGGTCCTGTCGGAAAAAGTCCAAAGGCACGCTGAAAACGGCGGCAATCTCGGCGTCGTTGGCCAGGTATTCGACGTAATCGGGGACCACGCCCACATAGGGCGTTACGCGGATGCCGTGCAGGGAAATCAGCGGGCTCAACGGGCCGATGACTTCAACCAGCCCCGGCGGCAGGCCGATTTCTTCTTCGGCTTCGCGCAAGGCGGTAAAGATCAGGTCCGGGTCTTCGGGGTCGCGGCGCCCGCCGGGAAAGGCCACTTCGCCACCGTGGGTCGACAGGCCGCTGGCGCGCAGGGTCAGGATCAGCTCCGGTTCGTCACTGCGGGTAATCGGCACCAGCACCGCAGCCTCGGGGAAACGCCCGTCGGTTTCCAGAGTGTGGGGGGTGTGGTTGCTTACCCGGCGAAGTAGCTCGTCCAGCATGAGTCATCTCGGTCTGTTGGCTACCTTGCATCATGCACCAAAGCGTGCGAGCGCCCAACCCCAAAACCGCAGCGCTGTCGCGAAACGACAACTTGCAGGAACGCCCGGCACCGAGCCAAGATGTGCCCATTGTCCAGGAACCCCAGCATGAATTTCTGCAGCCAGTGCGGCAAACCGGTAACCCAACGCATTCCCGAAGGCGACGCACGCCTGCGCTATGTATGCGACCACTGCTCGACCATTCATTACCAGAACCCCAATATCGTCGCCGGTACCGTGCCGGTATGGGGCGACCAAGTGCTGCTGTGCCGCCGCGCCATTGAGCCACGCCTGGGTTACTGGACCCTGCCCGCAGGCTTTATGGAAAATGGCGAGACCGTCGAACAGGCCGCCATGCGTGAAACCCTGGAAGAAGCCTGCGCCCGGGTGCGCAACCTGAGCATCTATACCCTGATCAACGTACCGCACATCAGCCAGGTGCATATCTTCTACCGCGCCGAACTGATCGACCTGGACTTCGCCGCTGGCCAGGAGAGCCTGGAAGTGAGGCTGTTCGACGAAGCCGACATCCCTTGGTCCGAGCTGGCTTTCCGCACGGTCGGGCGTACCTTAGAATGCTTCTTCGCTGACCGTCGCCAACAGGCGTACCCGGTACGTAGCGAATCTGTGCCACCGCTGTCCAAGCCCGCCCAATAACAAGCCGGCCAATGTCGCCAAAGGGATACCGTTTCAATGCGTTGGTTGCTTGCTCTGATCTGCCTGTCGTTCGCCACGCTGTCCCCGGCCTCCACGGTGCAAACCCTTGGCGGTAAAACGGTCGAGAAAGTCCTGGTACTCAAGTCCGCCCACCAGCTGCAGCTGATCAACGACGGCAAGCCGTTCAAGACCTATCGCATTTCCCTGGGCAAGAACCCCAAGGGCCACAAGCTGATCGAAGGCGACCGCCGCACACCCGAAGGCCTCTACTGGATCGACTGGCGCAAGACCAGCGACCGCTTCAACCTGGCCATGCACATTTCCTACCCGAACATCAGCGACGCCGCCCGCGCCCGCCGCGAAGGCGTGAAGCCGGGCAGCATGATCATGATCCACGGCACCCCCGACACCGAAGACTACCCGGAACAGTGGTTCCACACCCTGGACTGGACCGACGGCTGCATCGGCATGCGCAATGTGGATATGCGCGAAGTGTGGAATCTGGTCAAAGACGGCACCCTCATCGAGATTCGGCCGTAATCGCGTGCCGTTCGTAAAATAATTCGAAAATAATTCCTGCCCCAGGCAGCGCCTGCCGGTGAATACCAGTTCACCGCGCGGGACCCTGCACTTGTGCGCGCCACAAAGACCTCTCTAATACCACTTGACCCCAAGCCCCATTAAAGCGCCCTGAAACCGGGATTCGCACCGTTTTGGTAGCATTGACATGGTATTTAAGTGGTATTAGTTTTCGGCCATTACCGGGCGACAACACTCCAATAACGCATCGGAAACCTGACAGATGAACCCCATCCTGGCCCTGCGCCCCGACGATAAGCAATCCACGCCGCTGTACCTGCAACTGGCCCGCAGCCTTGAAGCAGCGATCCATGCCGGCCAGTGGAAATCCGAACAGGCCCTGCCTTCGGAACGCGCCCTCAGCGAGCAACTGAGCATCTCGCGGGTCACCGCCCGTAAAGCGCTGGAAGTGTTGCTGGCTCAAGGCCTGATCCGTCGCAGCCAAGGCTCCGGTACCTTCATCACGCCGCGCCTGGAACAACCCTTGTCACGCCTGTCGGGGTTCAGCGAAATGCTGCGGCTCAAGGGGTTTGTGCCCACGTCTCAGTGGTTGGAGCGCGACATCACCCCGCCGACCCATGAAGAACTGATCCGCCTGGGCCTGTCGCCCACCGACAAAGTGGCGCGCCTCAAGCGACTGCGCAAAGCCGATGACACGGTGATGGCGATTGAAATGACCGCCATGCCGGCCTCGGTGTTGCCCCATCCCCAGGCCATCGGCAATTCGTTGTACGAGTACCTGGAAAGCATCGGCAAGCCCATCGTGCGCGCCTTGCAGCATATCCAGGCGATCAATGCCTCGGATGAGTTCGCCGCGCTGGTCGGCATCGCCCCCGGCACCGCCATGCTGCTGATGACCCGCGTGGGCTACACCGCCGATAACACGCCGATTGAAATCACCGACACCTACTGCCGCAACGATTACTACGACTTTGTCGCAGAACTGCGCCGCCATGATTACTCCGCCGAATTGCGAACTTAGAGAACTGCCCATGACTGAAGACAATATCCTCACGCCCAGCGGCTGGATGCGTGGTCGCCTGGTGCACGAGCACGGCAAGGTTGTCGCCATTGACGGCACGCCGTGCGACCCGGCCGACAACGACCTGCCCTACCTGCTGCCGGGCTTTATCGACCTGCATGTGCATGGCGGTGGCGGCGCGGACATCATGGAAGGTGCGGGCGCCTTCGAGACCATTACCCGTACCCACGTGCGTTTTGGCACCACCTCGCTGCTGGCCACCACCATGACGGCGCCGGTGGAAGAAATCTCCCGCGTGCTTGGTGAGCTCGGCACGTTCTGCGAACAGCGCCCAGCCGGCAGCGCCCGCGTACTCGGCGTGCACCTGGAAGGCCCCTACATCAATCCGGGCAAACTCGGCGCCCAACCCAACTTCGCCCACACCGCGTTGATGCAGGAAGTGGAAGCCTACCTGCGCCTGGCGCCGATCCGGGTGATCACCATCGCCCCGGAAATCGCCGGCCACGACGGCCTGATCCGCGCCCTCAGCGAACGCGGCGTGCGCATGCAGATCGGCCATACCCTGGGCAGCTATGAAGAAGGCGTTGCCGCCCTGGCCGCTGGCGCCACCAGTTTCACCCACTTGTACAACGCCATGAGCCCGCTGCATCACCGCGAACCCGGCATCGTCGGCGCCGCGCTGGCCCACGCCCAGTACGCCGAGCTGATCCCGGACTTGCTGCATGTGCACCCTGGCGCCATGCGCGTGGCGTTGCGCTCGATTCCCTGCCTGTATTGCGTCACCGACTCCACCGCCGCCGCCGGCATGCCCGACGGCGAGTACAAGCTGGGCAGCCACACCGTGACCAAATGCCTGGGCGGCGTGCGCCTGGCCGATGGCACCCTGGCCGGCAGCACCCTGACCATGGACCAGGCGCTGCGCAACCTGGTGAAAATCGGCCTGCCCATCAGTGAAGCCTCACAACGCCTGTCGCAATTTCCTGCGGACTACCTGGGCTTGCAAGAACGCGGCCGCCTGCAACCGGGCAGCTTTGCCGACTGCGTGCGCCTGGACCGCTCCCTGACACTCACCGACGTAATGGTCGAAGGAGACACCATTGACTTCAAAAATGCTTGAAGAGGCCCTGGCCTCCTGCGACGCCGTCGCGGCCCAACTGCAACGCCTGGACCCGATGCTGGAAGAAATCGCCGGCCGCCTGCGCCGCCAGCCACCACAGGTGGCGATGACCATCGCCCGCGGCAGCTCCGACCATGCCGCCAGCTACTTCGCCTACCTGGCCATGCAACACGTGGGCATTCCGGTGGCGTCGCTGCCGATGTCGGTGGTGACCCTGTTGCAGGCGCCGATGAAAGTCAGCGGCCAAGTGGCGTTTGGTTTCTCTCAATCGGGGCAGAGCCCGGACCTGGTCAACAGCCTGCGCCTGCTACGCAAGCGGGGTGCCTTGAGCATCTCGATGGTCAACGCCGAAGACTCACCGCTGGAAGCCGCGTGTGAATTTCATGTGCCGCTGTGCGCCGGGCCGGAACTCAGCGTGGCCGCCACCAAGAGCTTCATCGCCACCCTGAGCGCCAGTGCACAGTTGGTCGGCCACTGGAATCAAGAAGCCGACTTGCTGCAAGCCTGTCAGGCCTTGCCCGAGGGCCTGCGTGACGCCGCCAGACAGGATTGGCGCCTGGCCGTCGACGCCCTCAAAGGCAGCCAGCGCTTGATGGTGATCGGCCGTGGCGCCGGGTTTGCCATCGCCCAGGAAGCCGCGCTCAAGCTCAAGGAAACCTCGGCGATCCAGGCCGAAGCGTTCAGCAGCGCCGAAGTGCGCCACGGGCCGATGGCCTTGATCGACGAGAACTACCCTCTGCTGGTGTTCGCCCCACGCGGCGCCGAGCAGGCCGGCCTGCTGAGCCTGGCCGCCGACATGCGCCAACGCGGCGCCCGCGTGCTGCTGGCCGCGCCGGACGATATCGCCGAACGCGACTTGACGCTGAGCCGCGCCGAACACCCGAGCCTGGACCCGATCCTGGCGATCCAGAGCTTCTACGTGATGGCCGCCGGCCTGGCGCAGGCACGGGGCATGGACCCGGACCAGCCGCGCCACCTGAGCAAAGTCACCCGCACGCACTAAAGCGGCGTTTTCCTGATGAGTACCGTGCCCATGCCCAACAACAATAATCCATTGACCCTTAGCGCCCCCTTGAGTGGGCCGGTGCTGGCCCTGAACCGCGTCCCCGACGAAGTGTTCGCCAGCGGCGCCATGGGCGACGGTATCGCTATCGACCCGCTGAACGACTGCCTGCAGGCGCCCTGTGACGGCGTGATCATCCACGTCGCCCGCACCGGGCACGCCCTGACCATCCGCGCTGATAACGGTGCCGAAGTACTGATGCATGTGGGCATCGACACCGTGGAACTCAATGGCGAAGGCTTTGCCTTGCTGGTGAAGGAAGGCGCACGGGTGAGCGAGGGTCAGCCGTTGGTGCAGTTTGATCTGGACCGCATTGCGCGCCAGTGCAAGAGCCTGGTGAGCTTGATCATCCTGACCAACAGTGAGCGCTTTGAGCTGCAACCGATTGCAGGCAAGACGGTGAAGGTCGGTGACGCGCTGATGCGGATTGCCGTGCGCACATCCGCACCGGTTAACACCGCTGTGGATAACTCGGACGCGCAAGTGAGCGCTACAGTGCGCATCACACACCGTGGCGGATTGCATGCACGCCCTGCTGCACTGATCCGCAAGACTGCTCAGGGTTTCAGCAGCCAGTCACAGCTGCACTTCGGTGATAAGACGGCGGCTTGCGACAGCTTGATCGGCCTGATGGGGCTGGGTATTGGTGAAGGTGACGAGGTACGGGTGAGCTGTCGCGGCAAGGATGGCGAGGCGGCGTTACAGGCATTGGTCGCCGCGCTGTCCGTGGCGATCCACGAGGAACACCACACGCCGGTCGCCGCCACACCACGCCGGGCGAATACCGAAGCCAATGTGCTGCAAGGCGTCTGCGCCGCGCCGGGCTTGGTATGTGGGCCGCTGTTCCGCCTGGCGGGCATCGAGTTGCCGGAAGATACCGACCCCCATAACGTCGACGAACAACTGCAAAGACTGGATGTGGCTCTTGAGCAAGTGCGTGGCGAAATCCGCAACACTCTGGAACTGGCCCGCCAACGCAAGAACGTCGAAGAAGAGGAGATCTTCGCCGCGCACCTCGCTCTGCTGGAAGACCCGACGTTACTCGACGCCGCCAGCGCAACCATCGAACAGGGCAGCGCCGCCACCCACGCCTGGCGGGATGCGATCCAGGCCCAGTGCGCCGTGCTGCTGGCATTGGGCAAGCCACTGTTTGCCGAGCGCGCCAACGACCTGCGCGACCTGCAACAACGGGTGCTAAGGGCGTTGCTGGGTGAAGCCTGGCATTTCGAATTGCCGGCGGGGGCGATTGTCAGTGCCCATGAGCTGACACCTTCGGACCTCCTGCAATTGAGCGCGCAACAGGCTGCGGGCATCTGCATGGCCGAAGGCGGTGCGACCTCCCATGTGGCGATTCTGGCCCGGGGCAAAGGCCTGCCATGTCTCGTCGCCCTGGGCAATGAAGTGCTCGACGTACCCCAAGGCCAACGGGTGGTGCTCGATGCCGCCAACGGCCGCCTGGAACTGGCCCCCAGCGAAGCGCGCCACGCCGAAGTTCACCAGATTCGCGAAACACAGAAGTTGCGACGCCAGCAGCAACAGGTCCAAGCCCGGCAATCGGCGAACACCACTGACGGCGTGACGGTTGAAGTCGCGGCGAATGTCGCCTCCAGCGCCGAAGCCCAAGTGGCGTTTGACAACGGCGCCGACGGCGTCGGCCTGCTGCGCACCGAATTCCTCTTCGTCGACCGTCGCACCGCGCCGGATGAGCAAGAGCAGCGCCAGGCTTATCAGGCCGTGCTGGATGCCATGGGCGACAAGTCGGTGATCATCCGCACCATCGATGTGGGCGGCGACAAGCAGCTCGACTACCTGCCGCTGCCCGTCGAGGCCAACCCGGTACTGGGCCTGCGCGGTATTCGCATGGCTCAGGTACGCCCGGAACTGCTCGACCAGCAACTGCGCGCCCTGCTGCAAGTTACCCCGCTGGCGCGTTGCCGCATCCTGCTGCCGATGGTCAGCGAGGTGGATGAACTGCTGCAGATCCGCCAGCGCCTGGATGAACTGTGCGCGGAGTTGGAGCTGACGCAACGCCCCGAACTGGGCGTGATGATCGAAGTGCCCGCCGCCGCGCTGATGGCTGAACAGTTGGCTGAACACGCGGACTTTTTGTCCATCGGCACCAATGACCTGTCCCAGTACACCCTGGCCATGGACCGCGACCACGCAGGCTTGGCCGCCCGTGTTGACGCGCTGCACCCGGCGCTGCTGCGGCTGATCGCCCAGACCTGCGCCGGTGCGGCGAAACACGGCCGTTGGGTCGGCGTGTGCGGTGCCCTGGCGTCGGATCCGCTGGCCACGCCAGTACTGGTTGGCCTGGGAGTCACCGAGCTGTCGGTAAGCCCGCCGCAGATCGGCGAAATCAAGGACCGCGTCCGCCACCTGGACGCGGCGCAATGCCGGCAACGGAGCCTTGAGCTGCTCGACCTGAGCAGCGCCAAGGCCGTTCGCCAAGCCTGTCAACACCACTGGCCGCTGAGCTGAAAACAACAAGAATAGGGAGACACGCCATGTACCAACACTTTATCGAAGGCCTGCAACGCCTGGGCCGCGCACTGATGCTGCCGATTGCGATCCTGCCAATCGCCGGCTTGCTGCTGCGCCTGGGCGACACCGACTTGCTCAACATCGCGGTGATGCACGATGCCGGGCAGGCGATCTTCGCCAACCTGGCGCTGATCTTCGCCATCGGCATTGCCGTGGGTTTTGCTCGCGACAACAACGGCACCGCCGGCCTGGCCGGGGCGATTGGCTACCTGGTGATGATCTCCACACTCAAGGTGATGGACACGTCCATCAACATGGGCATGCTCGCCGGTATCGCCAGCGGCCTGATGGCGGGCGCGCTGTATAACCGCTTCAAAGACATCAAGCTGCCGGAGTACCTGGCGTTCTTTGGCGGACGACGCTTTGTACCGATTGTCACCGGCTTTTCGGCGGTGGGCCTGGGCGTAATCTTTGGCCTGATCTGGCCGCCGATCCAGCACGGCATCAACAGCTTCGGCGTATTGCTGATGGAAAGCGGCAGTCTGGGTGCGTTCGTATTCGGCGTATTCAACCGCCTGCTGATCGTCACTGGTTTGCACCACATCCTCAACAATATGGCGTGGTTCGTGTTCGGCACGTTTACCGACCCGACAACCGGCGCGGTGGTGACCGGCGACCTGACCCGCTACTTCGCCGGCGACCCGAAAGGCGGCCAGTTCATGACCGGTATGTTCCCGGTGATGCTGTTCGGCCTGCCGGCGGCGTGCCTGGCGATGTACCGCAACGCGTTGCCGGAGCGGCGCAAGGTCATGGGCGGGATCTTCCTCTCGATGGCGCTGACCTCGTTCCTGACCGGGGTGACCGAGCCGATTGAATTCGCCTTCATGTTCCTCGCACCGTTCCTCTACTTGCTGCATGCGCTGCTGACCGGCCTGTCGATGGCCGTGACCAATATGCTGAATATCCACCTCGGCTTTACCTTCTCCGGTGGTTTTATCGACATGGTGCTGGGCTGGGGCAAGTCCACCAATGGCTGGCTGGTGGTACCGGTGGGCCTGGCCTACTCGGTGATCTACTACACGGTGTTCAGCTACTGCATCCGCCGCTTCAACCTGAAGACACCGGGGCGTGAAGATATCCAGGTGGTGCAGGCCGAAGCGATGAGTGATAACCAGCGTGCGACGGCTTATATCCAGGCGTTGGGTGGTGCGCAGAACCTGCTCAGTGTCGGCGCTTGCACTACGCGCCTGCGCTTGGACATGGTGGATCGCAACAAGGCGGTGGATGCTGAACTGAAAGCGCTGGGTGCCATGGCTGTAGTGCGCCCGGGTAACGGCGGCAGTTTGCAGGTGGTGGTTGGGCCGATGGCCGATAGCATTGCTGATGAGATTCGCTTGGCGATGCCGGGGTTTGTTGCCGCAACGCCTGTAGCGGTTGCGCCTGTGGATAAGCCGGTGGCGGTGAATGTACACGAGGCCGAAAAGTGGCTGAATGCCCTGGGTGGCCGAGAGAATGTGCGCCAACTGGAAGCGGTAGCGATGACCCGGTTGCGGGTGGAGTTGGGGGATGATTCGGTGCTGTCTGAAGCGGACCTCACTGCGCTGGGTTGCAAGGGTGTGAGCCAGCTGGATAGCGGGGTTTGGCACTTGTTGATTGGTGACAAGGCTTTAGGTTTGGGTGAGGCTTTGGAGCGGTTGGTTACCCGCCCTATCAACGCCTGACCGATCGTTCCCACGCTCTGCGTGGGAATGCCGCCCCGGACGCTCTGCGTCACGCCCTGCGCAAGGGTGACGCTGAGCGTCACAGGATGCATTCCCACGCGGAGCGTGGGAACGATCAGTTAGCCGTGGCTGCTGACACTTCGTGA